>Ga0307515_10001985_pt1 | contig 45299 bp, 33 predicted proteins | sample 17_EM_MG_FD_194513 | JGI IMG/M metagenome (GOLD analysis project Ga0307515, IMG submission 194513) | Populus trichocarpa ectomycorrhiza microbial communities from riparian zone in the Pacific Northwest, United States - 17_EM | ecosystem: Host-associated > Plants > Roots > Unclassified | place... | reverse complement strand
GCTGCCGAACTCGCGGACCGCGCGGAGCTCGTCGGCGGTGACCAGCACGCCGGCCAGGCACGCCGGCGGCAGCTCGACGCCGGCCATCGGCTGGGCCTGGACGTACAGCAGGTGGTGGCCGAAGAACGCTCGCTCCCCGAACTCGGTGACGCTGCCCGAGGTCACCCGCTGTCCGCTCTCCGCGAGCTGATGGATCGTCGTGAACAGCTGGAACGGCTCGTTGGGCACCCGATCGCTCGGCTCGCCCGGATCGCGGCGCAGCGTGAACACGATCTCGGTCTGGTGCAGCGCCGCGAGCCCCTCGGTGACGTACGACCAGCACGGGATCACCCCGTGGTGCGCCGCGATGTCGTGGAGAACCACGCGGACATGGAGCTTCTCGGCGATGATCTCGACGCGCGCCGACGCGGCCTGCTCGGACATTCGGCGGAGCTTAGCACCGGCCGGCTCACGGACAGAACGTCGGATCCCCCGGGCGATAGATCACCCCGGTGGGCGCCGCCGCGGTCGTCCAGTTCGCGTACACGTCGAACATCGCGTACAGCGCCCCGCCCGACAGCACCTCGGCATTGTAGACGGCGAGATTGCTGGTCAGCGTGTCGTGATCCGGACACGGCGGCCCGAACACCGCCGGCGTGGTCGCGATCGTGGCGCCCTCCTCGGCGGTGATCGCCAGCTGGCCGAGCGCGATCAGCTGGGCGCGGACCAGCCGCGAGAACAGCGGCAGGGTCATCGGGCCCTGCCCGAACACCGACACGCCGCTGGCGATCGCATTGCTCGACAGCAGCTGATCGCGCAGCCCCTGGCGGACCATGAACGGCGTCGTCACGTGGTTGCGCAGCACGTGATCGGTGTCGTCGCACAGGTACGCGGTGGCCGGCGCGAACGCCGCGTGCCAGGTCTCGCAGCTCGCGTCGCCGTTGCTGGTATACAGGCCGGTCGCGGCGGCCAGCACGTCCTGCCAGGTGCACGCGCCACCCATCGTGCACATCATCGACGTCCCCCAGTTGAGCCCCTCGTTGCTCGGCCCGAACGTCGAGTCGATCAGCGCCGTGTAGCGCGGGCAGCTCGCGCCGGCGCACACCGTGTTGTTGGCGCGGAGCAGGTCGCCGACCCGGTCGACGTTGTTGATCACCCCGCCGCCGCCGGCCGACGCGCCCGCGAGCAGCACCTCGGTCGCGTCGTCCAGGTCCGGCAGCGGGGTCGGCACACCGCTGATCGGCGTGTAGTCCGGCGGCGACGCGCCATCGCGGCGCAGCGTCGCGATCACCGCGTCCAGCACGGCCTGGCCCTCGAACTCGATCTGGAACTGCACCGGCGCGCCGGTGACCGGATCCGCCGCATTGACCACGAGCTTGCCGCTGTGGCCGGCGTACATGTCACTGGTGCAGTACTTCACCAGCACCTGATTGGCATCGTCGAACGGGTTGGTGAACGCCGCGCCGCGAACCAGGATCCCCGCGCCGCGCGTGCCGCCCGCCGGAACCAGCGTCGACGACATCTGGTCGAGCCCGAAGTTGGTGCCGACCGAGCACCACCGCCGGGCGCAGTCGTCCGGCGAGTGGCAGCCGCCGCCGCCCTGCAGATCGATCACCCAGCGCGACTGCCCGGCCGCGGTCGACGCCGGCCGGAAGAAGAACGCCGCGCCGGTGCCGTCGTTGCACAGCGCATCGGGGAACGCGGTGAGATCGATGTCGACCCGCTGCAGGTCGGTCCCGACCGGCAGCACGGGGACCGATCCCGCGGTGCCGCACGCGGCGAGCACCGTCGAGATCGACGGCACGGCCGGCAGCACCGCGCCGGCGGTGGCGACGACATCGGGGCCATCGGCGGGAACGCAGCTGGCGAACGCGGACGCGAGCAGGATCATCTTGTTCATCGGCGACCTCGAGGTGGAACTCACGAGGTCGGCTGCGACCGCGATGCCAGCCGCCGGCGGTCATAACCCCGCGAAGCCAGGCCGCATCAGGGCGCCGGCGCCGGGATCACGCTGCGTCGGCACGCCGGCACGGCGTACGCCTGCAGCGCTCGGCCGATTCGACGCGCGCCGGCGGCCGGCGAATGCCGGGTCCGGAAGCCGCCAGCGACGCGGCGGATCGCGCGCTGCGATCCGGTGGACCGTGTCAAGGTAGCTCGCACGATGGCGAGCCCGATCGAACAGCGCGTCCGCGGTGCGTGTCCGCTCGATTGCCCCGACACGTGCGGCTGGATCGTCACCGTGAAGGACGGCGAGGCGCAGGAGCTGCGCGGCGATCCCGAGCATCCGGTCACGCGCGGAGCGCTGTGCAACAAGGTCAACCGCTACCTCGCGTACACGCGCTCGCCCGAGCGCCTGCTGTACCCGATGCGACGCGTGGGTCCCAAGGGAGCCGGGCGCTTCGAGCGCGTGTCGTGGGACGACGCGCTGTCGGAGATCGCCGCGCGGTTCCGCACGATCATCGACACCTGGGGCGCCGAGGCGATCTGGCCGTTCCTCGGCACCGGCAACATGGGCCTGATCCACGGCGCGTACGGTGGCGGCCGCCGGTTCTGGAACGCGCTGGGCGCCTCGCGGCACGTCCAGACGATCTGCACGATCGCCGGCGGCGTCGGCACCGGCTACACGCTCGGCGACAACCGGGTCGGGATGGATCCGGAGACGTTCCGGCTGTCGAACCTGATCGTGATCTGGGGCGCCAACGTGCTGTCGACCCACCCGCACATGTGGCGGCCGATGCTCGAGGCGCGGCGCCGCGGCGCCCACGTCGTGGTCATCGACCCGATCCGGACGCGCACGGCGGCGGCGGCTGACGAGCACATCGCTCCGGTGCCCGGCACCGACGCGGTGCTCGCGCTGGGCCTGCTCCACGTCGTGCTCGCCGAGGGCGCCGAGGACCGCGCGTTCCTCGCCGAGCACACGCTGGGCTGGGACGCGTTCCGGGCGCGGATCCTCGAGGTTCCGCCCGAGCGGGCGGCGGCGACGTGCGGGATCGCGGTCGAGACCATCGTCGCGCTGGGCCGCCGGATCGCGCACACCCGCCCGACCGGGATCCGGATCGGCATCGGACTCCAGCGCCACGGCGGCGGCGGCATGGCGGTGCGCGCCATCACCTGCATCCCGGGCGTCACCGGCGACTGGCGCCACGCCGGCGGCGGCGTGTCGTACGACACGCGCGGGTTCTTCGGCCTCGACTGGTCCGCGCTGTGGCGCGACGATCTCCGGCAGCGCCCGGCGCGCGCGCTCCACATGTCGCGGCTCGGCGAGGGCCTGCTCGAGCTCGACGATCCGCCGGTCAAGGCGCTGTTCGTCTACGCCAGTAACCCGGTGGCCAGCGTGCCGCACCAGTCCAAGGTCCGCCGCGGCCTCGTGCGCGACGATCTGTTCACCGTCGTGGTCGATCACTTCGAGACCGACACGGCCCGCTACGCCGACCTGCTGCTGCCCGGGACGATGCAGACCGAGCAGGCCGAGCTGTTGATCGCGTACGGCCACCTCTACGTGTCGTGGAACGAGCCCGCGGTGGCGGCCCCGGGCGAGTGCCTGTCGACGGCGGAGCTGTTCCGCCGGCTCGCGCGAACGCTGGGGATGACCGAGCCCCGCCTGCACGACAGCGACGAGGCGATCGCGCGGCAGGTGCTCGCGTCCGGCCACCCGTCGCTCACCGGGATCACGCTCGAGACGCTGAAGGACCGCGGCTGGATCCGCCTGCACTACCCCGAGCCGTTCGTGCCGTTCGCCGCCGGATTCCCGACGCCGTCCGGCAAGCTCGAGTTCGTGTCCGAGCGCATGGCGAGCGCGGGGCTGGACCCGGTCGCCGGGTACACCGCGTCGTTCGAGACCGCGCAGCACGACACGCCGCTGGCGCGCGCGTATCCGCTGGCGCTGATCACGCCGGCGGATCACCACTTCCTCAACTCGATCTTCGCCAATGTCCCCGATCAGCTGCGGCGTTCCGGGCCGCCGGTCGTCGTCATCCATCCCGCGGACGCCGGCGCGCGCCGCATCGCCGAGGGCGCGCTGGTGCGCGTGTTCAACGCCCGGGGCTCGTTCGACGCCGCGGCGGCGATCTCCGATCGCGTCCGCCCCGGGGTCGTCGCCAGCTCCAAGGGCCGCTGGCCGGGGCTCACCGGCGGCGCCAACGTCAACGCCACGGTCGACGAGCGCGACTCCGACATGGGCGGCGGCGCGGTGTTCCACGACAACCGCGTCGAGATCCAACCAGCGACCTGATCCGGAGCTGTTAGTGTCCGCCGGATGACACGCCTGTTCTCCGATCTCGAACAGACCGAGGCGACCTACGACGGCGAGACCCGCACGGTGTTCCGCGGCGGGACCGGCCCGGCGGTGATCGTGATCCACGAGATCCCGGGGCTGCACCCCGGCGTGGTCAACTTCGGCCGCCGCGTGATCGCCGCCGGCATGACCGCGTACTTCCCGTCGCTGTTCGGGGACCCGGGCCGCGAGGTCGGCGCCGGATACGTGGTCGGCGCGCTCGCGCGGGCCTGCGTGTCGCGCGAGTTCGCGACCTGGGCGACCCGCAGGACCAGCCCGATCGTGACCTGGCTGCGCGCCCTGGCCCGCGACGCCCACGCGGCGTGCGGTGGCCCCGGCGTCGGCGCGATCGGCATGTGCCTGACCGGCGGGTTCGCGCTCGGGATGATGGTCGACGACACCGTGGTCGCCCCGGTGCTCAGCCAGCCGTCGCTGCCGTTTCCCGTGTCGCGCGCGCAGCGCCGCGATCTGGGGATCAGCGACGCCGACCTGGTGCAGGTCAAGGCGCGCTGCGCCGCCGGCACGCCGGTGATGGGGCTGCGGTTCACCGGCGACCGGACCTCGCCGGGCGATCGCTTCGCGCGCCTGCGCGAGGAGCTCGGCGACCGCTTCATCGGCATCGAGATCGACTCGAGTCCGGACAACCCGCACGGCGTGCCGCGCAACGCGCACTCGGTGCTCACCCTCCACCTCGTCGACGAGCCCGGGCACCCGACGCGGGTCGCGCTCGATCGCGTGATCGCATTCTTCCGCGAGCGGCTCGCGGTGGCGTGACGGCCGACGCTACATCGAGGGCTCCGAGGAGGAGGTGGTGATGCTCGCGGCGTGCGCCGAGGGTCTCCACGATCGCGCCACGGTGGTTCACGCGCTGGGCCGCGAATCGGCGGCGTGAGCTGCACGGGCTGATCGATCCGGACTGAGATCGAGCGCCGCGCGATCCGGAAGCTCGCCGAGCTGCTGCGGTGACCCCATCGCCCGGGTTGTCCGAGACGCAGGCCGAAGGTACGATCATCGGGGGTGTGAGATGAATGACGGTCAGCCGCCGAGCGCCACGCGCTCCAACACGGAGAGCAGCCCTCCGGTCTCGAGGTCGCCGGTCACCGAGCAGCCCGCTGTCGTCGAAGATCTGCTTGTCACGGGGAGCCGCCTCGACAGATATATCGTGCTCGAATGCCAGGGCCGCGGCGGCATGGGCGTGGTCTACTCTGCCTACGATCCAAAGCTCGAGCGCAAGATTGCACTCAAGCTTCTGCGCGGCGGTGACGTTGGCGGTCGCCGCCGCCAGCGTCTGTTGCGGGAGGCGCAAGCGCTGGCGCAGCTGGCACATCCGAACGTCATCGTCGTTTTTGATGTAGCCAGTGTCGGCGACCAGGTGTTCCTCGCCATGGAGTTCGTCGCAGGTCAGACGTTGCGCGCCTGGCTGCAACAGTCGCGTTCATGGCGCGACGTGCTGCGCGTGTTCGTGGGAGCCGGTCGTGGTCTGGCGGCGGCCCATGCCGCCAACGTGATCCACCGCGACTTCAAGCCAGACAACGTTCTGGTCGGCTCCGATGGCCGGGCACGCGTCGCTGACTTTGGCCTGGCGCGCTCAGCCGCGGAAGCGGTGGCCGACGCCACGGCGAGCACATCCGATCAGGCGGACCATGTGACCGTGTCGGGCACCATCGTGGGAACGCCCGGGTACATGTCGCCGGAGCAGACGACGGGCGAGCGCGTCGATGCGCGCTCTGATCAATACAGCTTCTGCGTGGCGCTGTTCGAAGCGCTGCACGGCCATCGGCCCGGCGCCGGCGGTCCGCCAGCCCCCGCAGAGGCCCGCATCCCGTCGCACCTCCGTCGTGCGCTCGAGCGCGGTCTGAGGGCCGCGCCCGCCGAGCGATTTCGAAACATGGACGCGCTCCTCGCTCAACTCATGCGCGCGCCGCGGGCGAGCCGCCTGGTTCTCGCCACGATCTGCTTCGTCGGGCTGACCGCGCTCGCCCTGTTTGCGGTGCTGCGCGATCCAGGGCAGCCGAACCTGCTGTGTCGGGGTAGCGAGCGCAAGCTCGCGGGCGTGTGGAATGGCGCACACCGGGATGCGGCTCGGGCCGCCTTCTTCGCCACGCAGAAGCCGTTCGCGGAAGCAGCGTGGACCAGCGTCGAGCGCGCACTCGATCGCGGCGGCGCAGCCTGGGCCGCGGAATGGACGGAGACGTGCGAGGCCACGCGCGTGCGCGGCGAGCAATCGGAGGAGGTGCTCGACTTGCGTATGGACTGCCTCGAAGCCCAGCGGCGAGAGGTGGCGGCGTTCGTTCGCGTGCTCGCGAGCCCCAACGCCGAGCTGTTGAAGAAGGCACCGCAGGAGGCACAGTCGCTGACCGACTTCGATCAGTGCCGTCACACCGACGTCTTGCGACAAGTCGTGAGGCCGCCGCGCGATCTCAATGTGCGCGTCCAGGTGCAAGCGCTGCAGACGCTCCTCGCCGACGCGCGGGCACTGCGCCAGGCCGGCAAGTATGCCGTGGCCGCGCAGCAGGCCGGCAACGTGCTGACCGCTGCGCGTTCGCTTGGTTACCTGCCGCTCGTGGCCGACGCGCGGTTCGTCCTCGCGCTGGCGCAGGAACAAACCGGCGATCGCCAGGCGGCCGCCGAGGGGCTGCTCGAGGCGGCGTCGCTGGCCGAGACAGCGCGTGACGATCACCTGCGAGCGCGGGCGTTGGCTGAACTGGTGCGCGTTCTCGGGCGGCTGGCTCGCTACGAGGAAGCGGATGGCTACGCTGCCTTGGCCGAAGCCACGACCACGCGTGCCGGTGGCGACGACGACCTACGCGTTGGCTTGCTCAAGGCACGCTACATCGTACGCAAAGGTCGTGGTCGCTATGACGAGGCCGTGGCACTCAGCAAACAGGTGGTCGCGCTGCGCGAGGGCACAGCCGCGACACAACCCGCCCTGCTCGCGGGCGCGTTGCTCAACCTCGGCGAGGCGTATCGCACACAGGGCGACCGCGACCAGTCCATTGCGGTCAGCAAGCGTGCGCTCGCCATGTTCGAAAGCGCGCTCGGCAGCGCCCACCCCTACACCGGCCTCGCGATCAACAACATCGGTGCCGCGTACGGCGAGAAGCACCAGTATGCCGAATCGCTGCAGTACCTGCAGCGGTCGCTCGCGATCCGCGAGGCAGCCCTCGGGCCCGACCATCTCGAGGTCGCGACCGACCTCCAGAATGTGGGAATGCTGCTGGCCGATCTCGACCAGTTCGATCGTGCGCGGCCGCTGCTCGAACGTGCCCTGGCGATCCGCGAGAAAGCGCTCGGGCCAGCTCATCCACAGGTAGCGATGAACTGGTGGTCACTGGCCCAGCTGGAGCTCCAGCGGCGCAATCCCTCGGCGGCGTTGCCGTTGGCCCGTCGAGCGCTCACCATTCGCGAGCAGAAGCTCGGGCCCGCGCACCCGGATGTGGCGTTTTCCTGGGACCAGGTGGCGCAAGCAGAGCTGGCGCTGGGACATGTTACCGTGGCCTTGGGGCTGTCGGAGCGGGCGGTGGCCGTCATCGAGCACGAACCGCAGATGGGCTTGGAGCTGGCGGAGGCACGATTCACGCTGGCTCGCGCGCTATGGGAAACCCGGCGCGATCATGCACGTGCGCGCAAGCTGGCGATCGCAGCTCGCGACGAGCTCGCCACCCAGGGTGAGCCCCTGCGCAAGGAGCTACTCGAAGCGGAGACGTGGCTGCATGACCATGGCGGAGCAGCGCCATGACCGACACGCAATCCAACGATGGTGGCCCACGCTCGGCTACAAGCGTGACCGACACCGCCGATTTCCTGTTCTACGTGCTCGCCGGGGACCGTCCATCCGGGCATTCTTCGCGGCATTCGCTGGCCGGTATCGACGAGGTACTGATCACCCGCGGCGACCCGCAAGGATGGCTCCGCGAGGGCGGTCGTTTGACGCTCAGCTTCGACGATCGCTGGATGTCAGCTCGTCACGCAAGGCTCTACCGCCGCGAGGCCCACTGGCAGCTCGACTGTAGCCAGGCGAAGAACGGCGGCTATCAGAACGGCACATGCGTCACCGAGGCGTTGCTCGGTGACGGCGACGTACTCGAGCTGGGACACAGCTTCTTCATGGTTCGTGCGGCGCAACCGTCACCGCCGGGCGCTCAACTCGACGTATCGGCGACCGCGCTGGACGCAACCGCTGCCGGGCTACGCTCGCTGTCGCCGAGGCTGAGCATGCTGTTCGAAGCGCTGCTGGCGGTTGCGCCTTCCGGATTGCCGCTCGTCATCACCGGCGAGACCGGCACCGGCAAGGAGCTCCTGGCGCGAGCCGTCCATGAACGGAGCCGGCGACGTGGCCCATTCGTCGCGGTGAATTGCGGCGCGCTGCCGGAGACCCTGGTGGAGTCGGAGCTGTTCGGCGTCCGTCGCGGCACGTTCTCGGGCTCCGTCGAAGACCGGCCCGGCCTGGTGCGAGCGGCCGACCAAGGGACGCTGTTCCTCGACGAGGTAGTCGAGCTGACGCCCTCGGCGCAGACGGCCCTGCTGCGGGTGTTGCAGGAGCGTGAGGTGTTGACGCTCGGCTCGACCCGACCCGTGCCGGTGGACTTCCGGCTGATGGTCGCCAGCCACTGCGATCTGGACGATGCCGTGGCCTCGGGTCGCTTTCGCGAGGACCTGCGGGCGCGGCTTCAGGGCTTCACCGTCCGCTTGCCGCCGCTGCGCGAGCGGCGGGAGGACCTCGGCCTGATCCTGGGCGCGATCGCGACATCCGGCGCCATCGGCGAACCGCTGCTCATCAGTCGCATGGCGGCGCAGGAGCTTCTCGGCCGACCATGGAAGCGCAACATTCGCGAGCTCGAGCGCTGCCTGCATGTCGCGATGACGCTCGCCCGAAACGACGTCATCGAGCCCCACCACTTGAACGGCGCATTGTCACCGGAGCCGTCCCTCCCATCGGTGAGCCGGCCCACCAAGCGTCTCGACGCCACGAGCGTTGCGCGGCGCGAACGCCTCGACGGTCTCCTCAAACAGCATCGCGGCAACGTCACGCGGGTGGCGCAAGCGCTCGGCAAGCCGCGGGTTCAGGTCTATCGCTGGCTCAAGCGCTATGGCCTCGACGCCTTGACCTATCGCTGAGCTGCAACGTCGCGGACACAGTGACGGACACAGTGGCCGTCGGGTGGGTCGCAACGGATCGCTGGCTCGAGCGCTATCGCCTCGACGCCTTGACCTATCGCTGACGCGATGCGCACGCAAACCCGGCAACCTCGCATCACGCTTGCTGGGCACGCGCCGTGCAGACGACACGTCGCCATGGACCTGAACCAACACAGGAGTCCGCATATGACGGCTCGAACGCTACTATTCACCACTTTCTTCCTGGCTGCGTGTGGCAGTGAGCTCGAGGACCAGATCGACGAAGCCGCAGATGCAGTGCTCGGCCGAGCGAGCACGGACGGAAGCTGCGCCGCGCAATATCGCCCTCTCCTCGAGAAATCCTTGCGGATGGCCCGCTCGGTCGCGACCACACCCGCGTTCCAACAATGTCTCGATCAAACCATCCGTGCGCAAACGACCCTCAGCAGCAACATCATCAAGGGGCCGTATCGGGCCTGCGCAGGGGATCCGTACGCGACCTCTTCCGTGTCCATGCAAGTCACTCGAGCGCTGGCCTTTGGGAGGAGCTCGAACGCGCTCCAGTATCGCTGTCAAACGCTCGCGGATCCGAACTGGGGGGCGCAGGCCGACCTCGAGGAGGTCGGCAGCGCAGCTGAAACCTTCACCTTCAATCAAAGCTTGGTCGATCCTTGGTTCAGCCAGTCTGGCCCGACAAACGATCCATTTTGGTATCCGCACCGGATGATCGCGGAGACGGCGTGGCATGAAGCCATGCACCAGCACAACTACAATCACGGATCCGCGGCGGAGTGCGGACAAAGCTCGACGTACGACATGTACATGCAGTCGATGCCGTACATGGTCGGCGGATGCATGAACGAGATCTTCGTCCAGTCCGCCGAACACTGCGGCAACATGGATCAATGCGGCCCGACCGCGACGCCGGTCGTCACGGGAATGGGCGTGACCAGCTGCTCCTGCGTGTACGATCCCGCGCCGCTGGCGGCTCCGCGAATCAGCGCGACCGGTATGCCGGGTGCGGTCGTGGTGAGCTGGCCGAGAGTACAGGGTGCGGCCGGCTATCGAATTTCGAGCGGCACCGACGGCAATAGTTTCCCATGGAGCTGGACGAGCTTCGCATGCAACGACACGACGTGCGACAGCATCGATCCTCAGACCTGGGGAGACTTGTATTATTCGGTGACCGCGCTGAACGGGCCGTTGGTCGAAAGCCCGCGGTCGAATGTCGACAATTCGCGCGGATGGATCAACTTGTCGCACGCGTCGGGCGTCTCCGCGAGCCAATCCAGCACCTTTCCGGAGCACTCGGAAGCCTGGCGAGCGATCGACGGCAACCGTGACGGAGATTGGAACCATGGTTCGGTCACGGCGACCGGTTGGAACCTGGGAGAATACTGGCAGATCGATCTCGGAGCCGTGCGTACGGTTCGACAGCTGGATCTCCTCAGCCGGACGGACTGGGGCGGAGACTATCTCCAGCAATTCGACATCTACACATCGAACCAAACGTGCGCGTGGAACAACACGTGTAGCTGGGGCCCCTCGCGAGCCTCGCAAGACGCGTACGCTGGTCCGAAAACGACGTTGACCGTGAGCCGTGGCGCGCGCTACCTCCGCTTGAAGCTCCGGCCGAGGACCGACCTCGGAAATCCGCCTCCCGGCGCCTCCGTCATGCTCACCGAAGTTGACATCTGGGGGAATTAGCAGAGTACGCAGGACCGCGGCCGGTCAGTTCGAGGTCATCGCGCAGCCGCCGGTCGCCGGGTTTCACTCGCCGTCCCAGCCGATCCGGACCGGTCGTCCGAGCGACAACTCCGCAGCCGTGCTAACTGTCGACCGGAGGGAGCGAATCGCGATGGGCTTCTGGACGAGATGGTTCGGCAACACACGCCGCGCGAAGGCGCTGGCCCTGGACCCCGCGGCGAGCTTCGACCAGGAGTTGCGCGCCGCCGTCCCGCGCTACAGCTGCATGGCGCGCGACGCCGCCGCGCTCGATCCACTGCTGCGCGATCCCCGGACCGGCGACCTGCGACCCGCGAGCCAGCGATTCCCGGAGCTTTACCGCGAGTGGGCCGAGATCCGCTCGCCCTGGGACCGGCGCGGCGTGCTGTTCAACGCGCTCGACGAACTGCTCGGCGACACGATCGCGCCCTGGCAGCGCGCCGAGCGGCTGATCGAGGATCGCCGCCCCCGGGAAGCGCTCGAGGAGATCGAGGAGATCGAGGCCCGCGCCGCCGGCGATCGCGACGCGCCGCTCTGCCGGGCGTCGGCGAGGGCGCTGATCTGTCTCGAGCAGTTCGAGGCCGCGCTCGAGGCGGCACAGCGCGGCCTTGCAATCGCCCCGCAGGATCGGAGCCTCCGGATCCTCGCCGCCGACGCCCAGCACTTCCTCGGCCGCCACGACGCGGCCCACGCCATCTACGAGACGGTGCTCTCGGAGACCGGGGCGCACCACGCATCGCCCGAGACCGTGTTCCAGCAGCTGTTCGCGTTCGAGACCGGCGCGCTGCGCTCGCCCATCGTGGCGCTCAGCGCCGCCCTGAAGATGCCCGCGCTGTGGCCGTCGATCGAGGACGAGTTCTACTGGAGTCCCCACGTCCGCGCACAGCACGCCTACCAGATGGCGCGCGGCAACCAGGTGATGCGCGGCTTTGCCAAGCTCGTCGCCCTGCTCCGCGAGATGCCCTGGCTCGCCGACGCCACCCTGAACTGCATGCAGATCTTCGAGGCGCTCGATCCCGGCGGCAAGAACGAGCTGTGCGCCGAGGACCGCGAGCGCATGGTGCGCGCGATCCAGGCCAACGGCTGGTCGATCGCGCAGCTGCACCCGCTCGAGCCGATCGAATTCAACCTCGCCGAGGAGCGACATCTCGCCACGCCGCCAGCGCGAGACCCTTGACCCGGAGTTCGTCTGGATTGACCGGATCCCGCGTCAGCGTGCCGCGGGCTCCACGGCCGGCGCTTCCGAGGCCAGCCGCGCGAGCAGCCTGCTCGCCTCGGATCGCGCGGGCTGCACCTGGCTCAGCTCGTCGAGGAGGATCCGGGCACCGGAGACGTCCGATCGAGCCAGCGCCGCCGCCATCGCGAGCAACGGATCATAGGCCGGGCGAAAATCCGGGCTGATGCGCAGCACGGAGAGCAGCGGCTCGCGGACCTGCGCGAGCATGTCCCTCACCGCCGAGGACGGGCGGACGTCTCGACCCGACTCGATGAACCGGTTGCGCGCCGCCCAGTACGCGGCGAGGCGATCTCGCCAGGTCGGATCGGCGACGGGGACGACGAGCTCACCGGCGTCGATCGAGAGCTCGCGCAACAGCGCGATCAACCGGTCGCGCGGGGTCGAGTCGGGCGCGTACGTCGCGCGTGGAGCGGTGTATGCGACGATCGGGTGATCATCGGTATTCGTGGCGGCGCCGGCCGCGAAGCGCGACAGCGCAGGGCCGCCTGCGATCATGCTGCCGAGGACCGCCAGCTCGTCTTCCAGCCCGAGGGCGGCGAGCCGCTCGGGCAGCGCGAGCTGCGAGACCCGGCCGCGGAGCCCCGCGACATCGAATCGACCCTGGTCACGCCGCGCGACCAGACCGAGCACGGGGGTCTCGAGGCTGTTGCTCGCGATCATCGCCCAGCTCGTCGGGTAGACGGTCACGAACGAGCGCACGATGCTCCGCAGGGTCCGCAGGTCGAGCTGATGAACCGGCAGCCACTGGCAGAACACGCCCGCCGGCGCGAGCCGCCGACGCACGGCCTCGAAGTGCTCCACCGTGTACAGCGCCGCTGATCCGGTCCTCGCCGGATGGAAGTTGTCCGCCACGATGACGTCGTAGCTGCGATCGGTCGCCCGCACGTGGCGGCGCGCGTCGGCCGTCGTCACGTGAAGCCGGGGGCGCGGGTCGCCGCCGCGGTCGATGAAGTGGGCCGACGCCGCGATCACCTCCGGCAACAACTCGACGACATCGACGTCGAGCGTCGGATCCTCGGCGGCAGACGATGCCGTGACGCCGGTCCCCATGCCGAGGAACAGCGCACGATGAGGCGCGGGGTGGAGGAGCAAGGGGAGCCACGCCAGCCGACCATCGACCCGATGCGTCGCGCTGCTGCCCTCCTGTTGCCGGTTGTCGATGCGCAGGCGCGCGACCCCCGCGGCGTCTTCGACCACGCTCACGGACGCCATCGCACCGTCCTGGTAGCTGACGACGCGACCGCCGTCGGGTACATCGACGAACCGGAGCGGCGGCGCGAACAGCGCGAGCGCCAGCGCGGCGATGGCCGGCAACCACAGCGTCGGCCTGGTCCACGCGTCGCGTGTTGCCGCCGCGAGGTACCCCACCGCGATCACGAGCAGGACGGCCTTCGGCCCGAGCAGGGGGATGGCAACCACGCCGCACACCACCGGCGCAGCCGCCGCAGCGAGCAGGTTCGCACCGACAGCGCGACCGAAGCCCAGGCCGGCCTGGCTCGCCGCGCGGCTCAGGTGGCTGAACACGGCGCCCATCGCGATCGCCGGGAGCCCGAAGGCCAGCGCCGCAAGCGATGCCTCGGCCGCCAGCGCGGCGGCGAAGCTGCTACCGAGGACCTCGAGCGCCCAGGCCTTGATGCGCTCCGCCGCCCACAGCGACGCCGTACCCAGCAGGCACGCGGACGCCAGCCCGGCGAGCAGGCGATCGCCGAGACCGTCTCGCACGCGACTGGGTCCCAGCCACCGATGGTACCCGGCTGCGCCCGCCGCGCTGCCCGCCAGGTAGATCGCGAGCAGCATCGCGAAGGTGTAGACGGTCGCTTCCGTCACCTGGCCGAGGACGCGAACGACGAGCACCTCGTAGCCGATGCCCAGAAAGCCCGTGACCGCGAGCCGCAGGACCGCGCGCCGCGCCAGCGGCAGATCCAGCGAGCGTGGCTCGGATGCGCGCGAGCGCGAGATCGACCGCGGAAACACGGCCAGGGCGACGCCGCCGCAGATCAGGTTCAGCGCGATCGAGATCGCGGCGCTTCGCGCGAGCCCGATACCGGGAATCAGCCAGAACGCCGCCGCAAGCACGCCGAGCACCGCACCGAACGTGTTGCTGGCATAGAGCGCCGCGATCGACCGCCCCTCGTCCCGCAGGTGAACGGCGAGGCGCTCCATCGCCGGGAGCGTGGCGCCCATCGCGGCCGTCGCCGGGAGCAGCAGCAGGAAGGTGCTGCCAAACCCGACCGCCCACTGCCAGCCCGGCGACGGCTGGACGCCGATCGTTCGCGACACCCAGCCGCCGAACGGCGACGCGATGACCAGCAAGACCAGGCTCCACAGCGCGACGGCCAGCTCGCAGCCAACGTACCAGCGCAACGGCCGCGAGCTCGCTTCGATGCGCGGGCCGAGCGCCAGTCCCCCCGCAGCGAGCCCGCCGAACAACGCCGCGACCACGGCGAGGACCGCGGCGGACTCGTGACCCAGCCATGACGCGGTCTGCTGGGTCCAGACGATCTCGTAGCCCATCGCGGCAAACCCGGACGCCAGCATGAGGACGTGCGGCGCCCAGCGTCGCTGCCGCGCGGGGTCGCTCCTCACCCGGCAAACCTGACGACGTACCCCCACGAGTTGAGCTGCGAGGGGATGGCGTTGAACGACAGCGTGATGCGGCGCTCGCCCTGGTTGGGCGGAACGGCGTGCATGAGGTAGCTCGGGAACAACACCATGTCGCCTGGCTCGGGCGCGGGGCTGATCCATTTGTCCGCGCAGTACTCGTTCGGCGTCACGCCCTGGTGGTCGTTCTTGAACATGAAGTCCGTGCCGCCGGGCGGCTTCATGAACACCGTCTGCGAGCCGGGATGCGTGCGCGTGAGATAGACGACGCCGGACAGGAAGCTGTTCGCGTGATTGTGCATCGCCTGACGCCCACCGGTGTCCAGCACGTTGACCCACATCTCCTTGAGCAACCACGGCAGACGCTCGCCGAACAGCTGCGTGCCGAAATCGACCAGCTTGGGCGCGATCAGGCCCGCCGCCTCGACGAGCATCGGGCTGTCATCCGGTCGCAGCATCTCGGTGTGAACCAGGCTTGGCGACGAGTTGTTGTCGCGGAGCGCGCGGGCCGTGAAGTGTTCGATCAGCCGCGCCACGAGCGCCGGCCCGAGCGTGCGTGGCGCGCGCATGAAGGGCGTGGGGAACAGGCCGAACACCTCGTCCATCGCGGGCCGGTTATCCGCGACCTCGCCGCGCATGTCCATCAACAAACCCGCTGCAAGAACGTCACGCAGTCGTAACGCGTCGTCACGTTCATGAGACAGCCGATCGAGCCCGCGAATCACGAACTACGCAGATCGCGTCATCGAAAGCTTCAGGGAAATGTTGCCGAGGCGTCGCAATCCATCGCCGCGGAAGCTTGTAGGAGTACCTGAGCGCATGGAACGAATCCTCCGAGCCAACGCTGGCGCGGAGAGATCGGATCCCTCGGCGCATCCAGCGCTTTACCGCCACGACCGGAGGCTTGCAGACCATGAGTATCCTCGAAAAGATGACGATGCTGGCGCTCGGGATCTGTAGTTTTGGCTCCATCACCGCATGCGGCGACCACGGTGCGGCAGTCGAGAGCGACGATGCCACGGGCGAGGTTGGTATTGCGTTGCAGGTCCCGGGAGGCACCACGATCGATAGCGCGAGCTATTCGATCACCGGGCCGATGGGATTCGCCAGGACCGGCATCATCAATGTGTCCGCGTCGACGCGGCTGACTGCCATCATCGGCGGGATCCCCGCCGGGACCAGGTACCAGATCACGCTGGCCGCCACGACCACCGACGGGTCGGTCAGCTGCACCGGCTCGGGCAGCTTCGACGTGCTGCCCGGCAAGATCGCGTCGGCCACGGTGCCGATGACCTGTCACGAGCAGCCACGCACGGGCAGCGTGCTGGTCGGCGGCGTGCTGAACCTGTGCCCCACGGTCGACTCGGTCGGGGCCAACCCGGCGGAGATCCAGGTCGGTGGCTCCGTCGCGCTGTCGGCTTCTGCGCATGACAGCGACGCCGGCCCCAGCCCGCTGGCCTTCGGCTGGACGTCGAGCACCGGCACGTTCAGCGACCCTGCCGCCCAGAACCCGATGTTCACCTGCACGACGCCGGGCACCGTGACGCTGCACCTCGCCGTCAGCGACGGTGACCCCGCGGCGTCGTGCGCCGCGACGTCGACCGTACCGGTCACGTGCTCTGCGGCGCCCAAGACGCCGGGCACGTACGTGGCGGGCGATTTCCACAATCACACGACGTGCTCCGACGGCTCGATCTCGATGCAGAAGCTGGTCAAGAAGGCCACCGACCGGGTCGAGACGCCCTGGGGCCTCGACTGGTTCGTCCAGGCCGGGCACGGCGGGAACGGCAACCGCAACTGCCAGCTGGTCGAAGACGCAAGCCTGTCCACGCCCGCGTATCCGTTCATCGCCGGCCTGGGGCCGAACACGACGTGGGAGAGCTCCGGCGTGACGCTGAAGGGCGACGTATCGGGCGTCATCCCGAACCGAAACATGTGGCGATGGCAATCGGTGCAAGAATTCCAGTACCCGCTCATCGAGTACTTCAACGCATTCAAGAATCTCCCGCTGTTCCTCGGCCTCGAGACCGTCGCTCCCGGCCACGAACACTCCTCGATGTCGATCATCACCGGTCAGATCCCCGCAGCGCTCGACACGGTGGCGCTCCCCTCCGGTCCGCCCTATGTCGCGCTCGGCAACGGCAACGCGCTGGCGCAATGGGAGTACTGTTTCGATCGCGGCGACACGGATACCAGCCGCGGCGCAGCCAACAACTGGGAGTGCTCGGTCCCGGGCAGCTTGAACGCGGCGGATCCCAGCTGGAACGCCACCGCGCAGAAGCTGATCCCCGCCGGGGGCGCGGGTAACGGCACCAAGGGTCACAACAAGACGCTCGAGGCACTCAGGTGGATGGCGGCGTTCCATCCCGACGCCAGCTACTACGTGCCGGCCCACCTCGAACGCGCCGGGCAGTTCAATCCCGATGGAAACAACGGCTACAACGTCGAGCATCTGCGCAACTTCAACAACGCCGCCCCGAGGATCGCGTTCGGATTCGAGACCCAGCCGGGCCACGGCGCCTCCGCCGAGCGCGGCGAGTACCGGCGCAACCGCAACACCATCAACGGCGTTCCGACCGACAGCGTCGGCGGCACGACCTATGGCGGTACCGGCGTCTACGGAGGCGTGATCGGCGGGGTGTGGGATGCGCTCCTGGGCGAAGGCCGCAACTGGTGGTTCTTCGCGAGCTCGGACTGGCACAACCGCGGCAGCTTCGGTCCGGACGACCGCCGCTCGACGCAGGACTTCTTCCCCGGCGAGTACCAGCGCAACTACACGATGGTGCGCAGCGGCGGGAACAAGCCGAAACCCCAGACGATCGTCGACGGGTTGCGCACCGGCAACAACTTCACGTCGTCCGGTCAGATCATCGACCGGCTCGCGTTCGTGGTCTGCACCAGTCGTGCTGATCAGCTCGTCGCAGAGCTCGCCGTCAACGCGGCGATCAGCAACACGTCGCTCGACACGGTGGGGTGCGCCACGCTGGGCGAGAAGCTGGTGGTGGCGCCGGGATCGGACGTCGTCATCGGCATCGCGGTGCGAGATCCGGCCGGCGCGAACTTCTCGCCGTACAGCTTCACCAACCCATCGCTGCTGCAGGTCGGCATCACGCAGCCGATCAACATGCCGGTGCTCGACCACATCGATCTCATCCGCGGCCTGGTCACCGGCTACCGGACGCCGGGCACGCCCGGCTACGCCGGTGAGTGGCCGCGCAACACCGACTGGATGCGCACGGATGGCACGACCGCGGGTCTCTCGGTCGTACCCGATGCGGCCAGGAACCTCAGCGCCGCGATCCTGCGGACGTTCAATGGCAACGGCGCGTCGCCCTGGAGCCCGGTGATCTCGCAGTTCGACGGCTCGACATTCCTGACGATGACGTTCCGCATCCCAGCGGTCTCGGCCTCGCAGTACGTCCGCCTGCGCGGCACGAACATGCCGCCCGCGGTGCCGTTCGAGACCGACCCCAACGGCAACCCCCTGCCCGACATCTTCACCAACGCGACCGATCCGACGATGCTGCGGATCCCGTGCAGCGCGGTGCACAGCGCAACCAGTCAGTTCGACGGTTGCCCGGACCACCTGGCGACCGCGAGCGGTGCGAGCAACGCAATCGCCGGCCAGCGCGCGGTCTCGTTCGACGTCGCCGCCTGGGCCGATCTGTGGTTCTACAGTAACCCCATCTACATCGAGGTCGTCGGCTCGACCATCGTGGCAGGCGTGAAGTGACATTCCTGGCGCGTGCTCCTCGCCGCGCGCCGGACTGGCTGCGTGAGCCGCTCCTGCACTTCATCGTGTTCGGCGGCGTGCTGTTCGGCATCGACCACTTCGTCGTGGGCAGCGCCGATGATCCGCACACGATCGTCGTCGGAGCCGACGTGGACCGCGAGGCCCGCGAGACCTTCAAGGCATCGCGCGGGCGCGAGCCGAACGCGAGCGAGCTCGAGGCGCTGCACCGGGTGTGGCTCGACAACGAGGTGCTCTACCGCGAAGGCCTGGCGCTGCAGGTCGACAAGGGCGACCCCGCGATCCGCGAGCGGGTGATCTTCAAGGCGCTCAGCGTGATCGACAGCAACGTCCAGCTCCCGGCGACCGACGACAAGGTGCTGCGCGCGTGGTTCGAGGGTCATCGCGACAAGTACGACGAGCCCGCTCGCTACGACTTCGAGGAGGCCACGCTGTCGGGCGACAACTCGGAGGCCGCGGTGCGCGAGTTCGCGACTGCCCTCAACGACGGGATGCCGGGCGACGCCAGGGCCGGACTGCGGGTCTTCAAGGGCCGGCCGCACGCGAGCCTGGTCGAGAGCTACGGGCCGGAGTTCGCCAGGACGCTGGCCGCGGCGCAACCGAACACCTGGCAGGCGCTGCGGACGCGCGACGGCTGGCGCGTCATGCGACTCGACGCGATCACCCCGGCGAAGCCGGCCGTGTTCGAGGCGCTGCGCGGGGTGGTGCTGCACGACTGGATCGACGCCACGGCCGCCGAGCAGAGGACGGCCGTCGTGCGCGCGCTGACGAACAAGTACAAGGTCACGTACGAGGCGCCGGCGCAGGGCGACATCGAATGAGCGTGCGGGTCTCGCAGATCGTCCCGATCGTCGCCGTCCTGGCGCTCGCGGCCTCGCCGGCGCGAGCCCACGAGATGACGATGGCGGAGATGGAGGTCCGGGAGACCTCCCGGGGCGAATTCCTGTGGCAATGGTCCGCCGCCAGCGACAAGCGCCCGATGGGGACCGACCTCGTCCCTCGCTGGCCCGAGCGTTGCTCGGCCGGGCCCAGCGCGCTGCATTGCGGGAGCGATGGCCTGACGGGCACGCTGACCATGGAGGGCGTCGGCAAGCGCTACTCCGCGGCCATGGTGAAGGTGGTCTGGCTCGACGGCCAGAGCCGGGTGTACACGCTCACGTCCGCGCAGCCCTCGGTGCAGCTCCACGGCTCGGCGGACGATCACCGCGGTACGGCGGAGATCGCGCGGGCGTACGTCGTGCTCGGCATCCAGCACATCCTGAGTGGCGTCGACCATCTGCTGTTCGTCATCGGCCTGTTGTTCCTGGTCGGCTTTCGACGCCGGCTGGTCGGCACGATCAGCGCGTTCACGCTGGCCCACAGCCTGACCCTCGCGTGCAGCGTGTTCGGCTGGATCACTCTGCGACCGGCGCCCGTCGAGGCGGTCATCGCCATGTCGATCGTGCTGGTCGCCTGCGAGGCGCTGCGCGACCGCGACACGCTGGCTCGGCGCATGCCGGCGCTCGTGTCGTTCCTGTTCGGTCTGGTCCACGGGCTCGGCTTCGCGGGCGCCCTGAACAGCATCGGCCTGCCGCAAGATCATCTCCCCGTGGCGCTCTTGACCTTCAACGTCGGCGTGGAGATCGGCCAGCTGATGACGGTGCTCGTCGCCTGTGCGCTGGTGCGCTTGCCGATCTCGCAGCGCCGACTCGAACAGGCGCGTACGCCGGCGCTGTACGTCATCGGCATGGTCGCCGCGTACTGGTCGTGGGTGCGCATCGCGGCGCTGTGAACCCACGACCGTGTGGCTGCCTCCGCGCGGCCAATCAACCCGCGACGAGCGCGAACAGCCCGGCGGCGATCAGCGCGAGGGCCCAGAGGCCGTCGAGGTTGAACCAGGTGCGGCGGAGCAGGGCGAGGCCGAGCTTGTAGTAGACGATGAGCGCGACGGTCGCGGTGGTCGCGAGCATCGCGGCGGTGTGCGCCGCGGTGGCGACGACGTAGTCCAGCGCGCCGGTGAGCGCCACGCCGGCGTCGACGTGACACGACGGGCGAGCGCCGTCGACGACGAACAGCGGCGCGAGCATCAGCCCGGCGCCGTGCGCGTTGGCCATCAGAAACGACCACACCGTGAGATCGCGGAAGCTGACGCGCATGCCGACCCAGCGCGGGTGACGGTGCCGGACCAGCCGCGAGGCCCCGGCGGCGATCAGCACCGCGGCGGTCACCCAGCGCAGCGCCGAGAGCGGCACGCTCGCGCGGCCGATCGCGACGACGGCGAGCGCCAGCGCGATCGCGAGCCCGTGGCCCAGAGCGATCGGCAGCAGCGCGCCGGCGACGGCTCGACCGCGGCGCTCCTGGAGGCCCCGCGACACCGCGAACAGCCAGCCCATGCCCGGATTGAGGCCGTGCCAGGCGCCGAGCGCGAGCAGCGTGATCCACGGCCACGTCATGGATAGCAGTACGAATCCGACGACGCGTCGCCGCCCTCGAGCCGCACCTGGTGCGGACGACGGCGGCCGAAGTCGACGAGGAACTCGCGATCGATCGAGATTCCGCCGCCGTCGGCGACATCGATCTTGGCCATCCAGCCCGAGACACCGTCGGGATAGAACTGCTCGTCCCACGCGGCGTAGAGCGAGCTGGTCAGATAGACCCGCTTGCCGTCGCGGCTGATCTCGACCATCTGCGGCCCACCGGTGAGCGGGCCGGTCCTGGGATGCGCCGTGCGCTCGACGATGCCGCCGATCCGCACCGAGCCGACCTCGCGCGGTGCGCGCGGATTGGACACATCGTACTGCTTGAGCTCGCCGGTGCCCCAGCACGACACGTAGAGGTACCGATCGTCGAGCGACAGGTTGATATCGGTGACCAGCGGTGGCACCGCGCCGAACCCGCGCAGCAGCGGCGGTAGCTTCGCCGGATCAGCGGCGACCGCCGGGATCGTGATCGTCTTCTCGATCGCCCAGCGCTCGCCGTCGCGATACCAGGTCCAGATCGATGCCGAGAGATCGTCCACGCTGACCACGACGCCGAGGAAGCCGTGTGCCTTGGTCGGATCATGCGCCGGGCGCAGCTCGAGCGCCATCTGGTGCTCGTCGCCGAGGTCGAGCGTCTGGACGTGGCGGCGCCGCCGCAGGTCCCACGCGTGCAGGCGATGGCCGTACTGCTTGCCGAGCAGGAGCTCCGGGACGATACCGCCCTCCACCATCTTCGGCGTGCCCCACTCGCTGGATAGCAGCGTGTCGTAGCCGAGGTGCCACCAGAAGTCGTACGCGAGCTGCTGCGGGCCGCGATCGACCTCCCAGCGGCCGCGGACGTCGAAGCTCTCGCAGTCGAGGATGAAGATGCCGCCGGGGCCGTCGCCCTCGGGGTTGCCGAGCGCGTTGACGTACAGGCCGTCGGGACCGCAGTGCACGGTGTGCGGCCGCGAGTAGCCGGCGCGATGCGCGATCTCGCGCGCCTCGATCGTCTTGACCAGGCTGGGTTTGCGCGGATCGGGCTTGGTGTCGAAGATGTAGAGTCGCGACGATCGAAGGCCCGGGACGATCAGGTAGCGCCGCTCGACGTGCGGGCTGGGCGCCCACGGACACAGCGACGCGCTGCACGCGTTCCACCCGAAGTGATGCAGCTCGTCGCCGACGTGCGGGAGCTCCGCGAGCGAGGTGAGCGTGCCGTACTTCGGCGACGACGGATCGAGATCGACGACGGCCAGGCCGTCGGGCTCACCGCCGGGCTTGCCGAGCGAGCCCGCGGGATCGATCGCGGTGACATACGCGAGCTTCTCGCGCGGCGCTTCCTGGGCGAGACGGGGCGACGGATAGAACGAAGGATCGGGGCGGAAGGTCATGGCGGCACCTGTGGAGAGGTGTCCGTTATCGCGGATACCATGTCGGGAGACAAGACATTTCGACGAGGCCGGTCGACGAGCTCCTTGATCGGCCTCCCGGTTCCCGGACGAGTCGCGCCGGCGCGTGCGGATGTGCTGCGAAATTCATGAGAAACATCACGTCACCGGAAGAGTCATCATTCACTGCCGGAAGCCAGCCCACCATACTGGCGACCACCCCAGAGGCACGGCACTGGCGGTCCCGATCGACCCAGCGGAGCCGCACGCGCGGCGTCTCCTCGACGAGACCGTCGGCCCGCTCGCGGGCGCCGTGGCGCGCATCCCATCCGTCGAAAGGTATTGCACAAATGAGACACCATCTCCTGTCGCGACCGGGCATCGGCCGGCGCGTGTCTGCAGCCCTGCTGTCCGCTGCGCTCGTCGTGGCACCGGCGCTGACCGGCCACGCCCCCGCCCACGCTGCGGGCGAGCGCGTCACCATCTGGCTCACCACCACCGACGACTCCGCAGGCCGGCACGTCACCCGCGGCCTCCAGCAGCAAGCGGCGATCGCCTTCGTCGCCGGCACCGGTGGCGGCGGGCAGACCGTGATCGTCGACGAGAACAGCCGATTTCAGCAGTTCAGCGGCGCCGGGGCGTCATTCACGGACACCGCCGCGTGGCTCATGAACAGCAGCGGAGCGCTGTCCAGCGCGACCCGGGCGTCCGTCATGCAGAAGCTGTTCGATCCCGTTGCCGGCATCGGCCTGAGCTTCCTGCGGAACCCGATGGGCGCCTCCGACCTGGCGCGCTTCGATTACACGTATGACGACGTCCCCGCCGGGCAGGTCGACCCCAACCTCGATGCGTTCTCCATTGCCCACGACCTCGTCGACGTCTTGCCGTTGACCAGGCAGGCCAAGCAGCTCAATCCGGCGCTGAGGGTGATGGGTTCGCCGTGGACGGCCCCGGCGTGGATGAAGGACAACCACGCCATCGACCTGGGCTTTCTGCAGGCGCAGTACTACGCCAGCTATGCTCGATACTTCGTCAAGTACATCCAGGCCTACGCAGCGCAGGGCGTGCAGATCGACTATGTCACCGCGCAGAACGAGCCCACCTGCTGCGCCGGATACCCCTCGATGCAGTGGAACGGATCCGGACTGGCCTTCTTCCTCCGGACCAACCTGCTCCCGGCGTTCCACGCCGCCGGTATCACCACCAAGGTCCTCGCCCTGGACTGGAACTGGGACACCTACGCCGCGTTCGCCGCCCCGACCCTCAACGACGCCACGATCCGCAACGACTCGCTGTTCGGCGGCATGGCCTGGCACGGCTACGGTGGCGACGTCGCCCAGCAGACCACGGTGCACAACCAGTTTCCGGGCGTCGACGCGTTCGATACCGAGCACTCCGGCGGTACCTGGATCGTCGACCAGCAGCGCGAGGACATGCTCAACATCATCGACTACACCCGCAACTGGGGTAAGTCGATGGTCAAGTGGTCGCTGGCGGTCGACCAGAACATGGGCCCGCACAACGGCGGTTGCGGGACCTGCACGGGCCTCATCACCGTGCACAATGGCGATGGCCGCAGCGGTCAGGTCGACTTCAATATCGAGTACTACGACATGGGTCAGCTGACCAAGTTCGTGGTGCCCGGCGCGTTCCGCATCGCCTCCACCGCCAACGCCAGCGTACCGAACGTCGCGTGGCTCAACCCGGATGGCTCCAAGGCCCTCGTGGCCTACAACGCCTCCGGTTCGACCCAGAGCCTGCACGTGGTCTGGGGCAACGAGTCGTTCACGTACAGCTTGCCTGCGCGGACCTCCGCCACCTTCACCTGGAGCGGCACCCAGGGCGGCGGGGGCACCAGCGGCTCGATCACCGGGTTCGGCGGCAAGTGCGTCGACCTGGCCGGTGCCGCCACCGCCAATGGCACCGCCGTCCAGCTGTTCGACTGCAACGGCACCGCCGCCCAGCGATGGAGTGTCGCCCCCGACGGCAGCATCCAGGCGCTCGGCAAGTGCATGGACATCACCTCGGGCGGCACCGGCAACGGCACGACCGTGCAGCTGTTCGACTGCAACGGCACCGGTGCCCAGAAATGGACCTTCACCGCGGGCCACGACCTGGTGAATCCGGCGTCCGGCCGCTGCCTCGACGCGTTCGGCAACAGCTCCGCCAACGGCACCCGCCTGCAGATCTGGGACTGCACCGGCGCGGCCAACCAGAAATGGAGCGTGCCCGGCGGCTGACCCGTCTCCGAGCGACGCGCGGACGCGCCTGGTCGATATCACTGCAGCAACAGGTATGCGTCGCTACCAAGCGGCAACAGAATGATCGCCAGCGCGCTGCGAGATTGCACGACAGAGTCGTGCTGCGTGCCCTGGTCGCAATCCGGCTCCATTGCTAGTCTCGGCGCAGGAGGATTGGATGAAGAAGATCAAGACCAACATCAGGACGACCAAGCTCCATCTCGAGCGCCAGTTCGTGCGCAGTCTGCAACCCCACGAGCTCGAGGATATCGTCGGCGGGACGCTGACCTCGGCGCCCACGGGAGTTTCGGGCGGCCCCCACGTCTGCTGCGCCTGAACCTCGAAGCCCGTCACTCATTCGATTCAAGACGGCTGGTGCTCCAGCGTTCAGCTGCAAGCGCCGTGGCCCGTGTACGGCGCGACGGCTGCCCATTCCATGTCGCGTTGTGCGGCGGTAGCCAAACGTAGGGTGCCGAGCCTCGTGAGCGCGGTCACGTCGCCTGTGTGCCGACGAGGATCGGCGAGAAAAATCCGCCCGGGGCCGGCCCGGCAACGCGCGGCAGTCGACGCCCGGTATGCGAACGATCCGGACTCCGGGCTCGCTTGTTGATAGAACCGACCGGCACATCAACGACAAGAAAGAGGCACACGGGTGGAGGGAACAAAGACCGTGCTCCGAGGGATCTGGTTCGGTGGGCTCCTGCTGTCTGCTGGATCCGCGATGGCCGAGCCCGCGGCCCCACCGCCGTCGCTGCACATGCGACGGCCCGCGATGACGGCCCAGGCCGACGTCGACGCCGACGTCGACGCAGCGGCCGAGGCGCCAGCGGATGCCGCCGTGGCCGATCCCGCGGCGTCGCCCACGCCCGCCGCGGCATCGCCCACGCCCGCCGCGGCCAGCGCTCCAGCGCGGTTCGTGGTGACCGGCTCGGTGATCCCGCGCGCCACGCAGACCACGCCGTCGCCGGTGACGATCCTGCGCCGCGATCAGCTGCTCGCCCAGGGTCGCACGATGATCGGCGACGTCCTCCAGTCGCTCCCCGCGCACGGCAACGGGCTCAACGCGCAGTTCAACAACGGCGGCGATGGCTCGACCCGGGTCGACCTGCGCAGCCTCGGCCAGACCCGCACGCTGATCTTGCTCAATGGCCGCCGGATCTCGCCGAGCGGCAACGGCGCCGACGCCAGCGTGGATCTCAACACGATCCCGCTCGCCGCGATCGACCGCGTCGAGGTCCTGCGCGACGCCGGCTCGACGGTCTACGGCTCCGACGCGATCGGCGGCGTGGTCAACATCATCACGCGCAGCGCCTTCACCGGCACCGAGGCCTCGCTGTACACGGGCCAGAGCGCTCGCGGCGATGGCTTCACCTTCGACGCGAGCGTGATCACCGGCCACCGCAGCGACAGCGGCCGCGGCCACCTCGTGTTCGCCGCCGAGACCCAGCAGCAGGATCCGGTGCAGGCGCGTGATCGAGAGTTCTCGGCGCGAACCTTCTCCTTCGACTTCACGTGCACCCCGGAGATGGAGGCCCAGGGCTTCTGCGTCGCGCGCGTACTCACGGGATCGTCCTCGTCGCCCACCGGCCGCATCAACTCGTCGCCCAACGGCGGCCCGCAGATCAACATCCCGGGCTGCGTCACGAAGTTCTGCACCGCCGACGGCCAGGGCGGGTTCCGCAACTTCATCCTGCCGACCGCGACCTCGTTCGGTGACAACTACAACTTCCAGGAGGCCAACTACCTCTACACGCCGTCGTCGCGCACCAGCGTGTACACGACCGGCAGCTACCAGATCACCCCCGACGCCCGCGGGTTCTTCGACGCCGGGTTCCAGCACCGCGAGAGCCGTCAACAGCTCGCGCCGCTGCCGCTCACGCTGGGCCTGTTCGGCACCCCGATCTCCCGCGACAGCATCTACAACCCGTTCGGGGTCGACGTGGTCGACTACAACCGCCGGCTCATCGAGGCCGGCCCTCGCGCCTTCGAGCAGAGCATCAACACGATGCACGTCGCGGTCGGGTTCCGCGGCGACGCGAAGACGCCGGATGACTGGTCATGGGAGCTGTCCTATCGCTACAGCCGGAGCGACGCGACCGAGCACCATTTCGGCCACCTCATCCTCTCGCGGCTCGCCAACGCGCTCGGCCCGAGCTTCAACGATCCGACCAACGGCCCCATGTGTGGCACGCCGTTCGCCCCGATCTTCGGCTGCGTGCCGCTCAACCTGCTGCCCGGCGCCGGCTCGGCGTCCCCGGCGGCGCTCGCCTACGCCGGGTTCACCGGCGTGGTCACGGGCGTCGATCAGGAGCAGACGCTCCTGGCCTCGGCGCAGCGCCGCCTGGTCTCGCTGCCCGGCGGCGGTGACATCACGCTCGCGGTCACCGCCGATGTCCGCCAGGACAAGGGCGACGTCACGCCCGATCCGTTGATCGCGAACGGCGACACCACCGACAACGCGGTCCCCGCAGTGCACGGAAGCGTGAAGGCCACCGAGGCCGCCGCCGAGCTCCAGACCGTGCTGCTGCGCGACGCCGACGGCGTCGAGCGCCTCGAGGTCGATCTCGCGGCGCGCGCGTTCCGCTACGACAGCTTCTTCGGCGCCGGCATCAACGCGAGCGCCCGCGCGCTCGTACGCCCCGTCCGCGGCATCACCCTGCGCGCCAGCCGTTCGGCGGCGTTCCACGCGCCGTCGATCGCCGAGCTGTTCTCGGCGCAGTCCGACAGCTTCCCGTTCGCCAACGACCCATGCGACACCCTGTTCGGTCCGCTCGACCCGCGGACCGCGGCCCAGTGCGCCCGCCAGGGCGTGCCGATGGGCTCGATGTTCGGGACGAGCCAGCAGCGCGCGACGATCGGCGGCAACCCGAACCTGCGACCGGAGACGGCGATGGTCACCACGGCGGGCGTCGTCCTCGAGGACCCACGCGCGCCGGGGCTGTCGCTCAGCGTCGACCTGTGGCGGATCGAGCTCAGCGACGCGGTGACGACCTTCCCCATCAACAGCGTGTTCGACAACTGCTACCAGGGCGGCATCGCCGCGTTCTGCGACCTGATCCAGCGCGATCCGATCACCCACGAGATCAGCCACGTCGACCTGCGGCGCACCAACGCGGGCGGAACCACCACGAACGGCGTCGACGCGGCGATCAACCTCCAGCATCACCTGCCCGGCCTCGGCGATCTGCACGCCCGCGCCGAGCTCCAGCAGCTCGACACCTACGACCTCGACACCGGCACCGGCAGGACCCTCCATGGCGTCGGCGTCTACGACCTCGGCGTCTTGCCCAAGCGCAAGGCCAGCGTGTCGGCGCTGCTGCGGCGCCCGCACGTCGCGTCGGCGGGCTTCAACGTCCACTTCATCGACAGCTTCCAGGAGTGCGACCAGAACGACTGCAACGACGGCAACCCGTCGCGCACCGTCGACGCCTACACCCAGCTCGACGTGTTCGGCAGCCTGACGTTCCGCGCGCTCGGCGGCGAGACCACGGTCGTGGTCGGCATCAACAACGTCACCGACGTGACGCCGCCGGTGATCTTCAACGGCGCCGCCGCCAACTTCGATACCTCGGCCTACGACGTCCTCGGCCGGTTCACGTACCTGCGGCTGACCCAGGCGTTCTGAGACCAGACCGTCCCCAGGGTCGTTCTTGTCCGAACGTGGCACTGGCCGCGAGATGCCCTCGCGGGGATGCGTGCGGGCAATCACCGATTCAAGGCCATCATTTCGGGGTAATGGTAGACGTCCGATTTCGCCGGCGTGTTCAGTGACGTCGCGATCATCGCCTTCGCGATCTGCTCGACGGTGATCGATCTGTATTTCGCGGGCGTCATGAACGAGAACGCAGGAAGCACTCTCTCGAGCAGCCACGGTGTGTGTTGCGATCCGATGATCATCGCCGGGCGGAAGATGCTCACGACAGCCGGACCACTCGCTTTGGCTAGCTCCTCGGCCTCGCCTTTCACACGAGCGTAGCGCGCCATCCCCGCGGCGCCTGATCCGGTCGCCGCCGCGGTGGGATCAGCGCCGACGGCGGACATGAACGCCAGGTGCTTCACTCGCCCAGATGCCTTCAGCCCTCGCGCAAAGGCGGCATTCAATTGCACGTCGACCGCGCGATGCTCGTCGATCGTGAGTCTCCCGGTGCCGGCCCCAACGCCCAACACACTCAACCCGACGACGTCGCCTTCGAGCGAACGAATGGCCTCCGTTGTCGCAATTTCCAGACCGGCTGGATCCATTGCGGGAACGAGCGTCTCGCGCAGTTCGACACCCGCATCACGTGCCATCGCGACCTGATCGGGCTGCGAACGACGCACCAGGGTGACGATGGGTTTGAACGATCCATTGCGAATCAGTTCCTTGATCAGCGCGTTGCCGACCGATCCCGATGCACCGAGAACCACAGCCGCTTGCGTGCTCGACATGTAGCGCCTTTCGTCGATGTGCCGATCACGAGGCGTGAGCGACGTGGAAGATCGAAAGGATATAGAAGTACATTCGGCGAGAATAGCCAGGACCGTCACAGTCGGTCAGCGCTGCACCAGGGTGGCGAGGGCGATCAGGATGGCGAAGCGCGTGGCGCGGCCCGCGAAGACGATGGCGCAGAACCAGGGGAGGCGGATCGCGAAGGTGCCAGCGGCGGTGGCCATGACGGAGAACGGCGGCAAGCCGACCAGCGCGCTCGCGGCGAGCGCGACGTGCCGGATGTTCCGCAAACGCGCAAGGCGCTGCCGGAAGCGGTCGAGGCGCTCGCGGTGGCGGCCACCGACGCGGGCGACGCCACGGCTGGCGGCGTAGATCGGCAGCTTGCCGAGGAGCTGGCCGCCGGCGGCCAGCACGGCGAGCGAGACCGCGGTGGCCGGGGTCGCGCCTGTGGCGATGGTGAGTGCAACGAGGAACACCTCGATGCTGACGAGTGGGAGGAGGCTGGACAGCGCGCCAACAGCGAAGGCGCCGCCGTAGCTGCCGAGCGCGGTGACGACGCCCGCGGCGGTCATGCGAGCGCTCGGTACACCGCCGGGGCGCCGGCGGCGCCGAGCGCGTCGACGAGGGTGACCGCGGCGACCAGGGCAAGGCCGCGCGCGCGGGGGCCGTCGCGCAGGGCGAGCCAGCCGCCGGTGGCGGCGCGGAGGCCGAGCACTGCGAGCGCCGGGCCGCGGCCGAGGCGAGACACGGTGCGCGCGGCGCGCGGCGCGAAGTGGGCCACGACGTGGGGCAGGAGCGACACGGTGTCGGCGCCGCGGAGCAGGCGCACGGTGAGCCACTCGGCGATGCCATCGGGCCATGCGTGCGTGGCTCGCGCGTCGGCCGCGAAGTGGATCGGAATGCCGGCGGTGCGCAGCTGCAGGGCGAGCACCTGGCACTGGCCGTGGTACATCGACGCGATCGTCGGGTAGCGATGCGCGGCGAACACGTCGCGCGCGAACGCGACGTTGTTGGCGAAGAAGTTGAGCACCGTGCCGCGCGTCTTGTCGAACGTGACGTACGGAAAGTCGAGCCGGCTGGCGAGCGTGGCGAGCGCGCCGCGATACGTGGTCGCGCCGGCGACGACGCGCGCCTGCCCGGCGGCGATCGGCGCTGTGATGGCTTCAAGCCAGCCCGGCGCGGGGTCGCAGTCGGCGTCGAGGAATGCGACGATATCGCCGGCAGCGGCGGCGAAGCCGCGGTTCTTGTGGTCGTAGTACGTGGCGGTGGCCGGCAAGGCGAGCCAGGTGATGGCGCGCCCGGCGGCGCGCTCGAGGCGAGCGCGCTCGGGGATGCCAGTGTGAGTGACGACGAGCTCGGCGTCGCCGAGCTGCGGCGCGAGCGTTCGCAGCAGCCGCTCGAGCGGCGCGGTGCGGCCGTCGACGTTCCAGCTCTCGATCACGACCGAGATCATGACGCCGCTCGCTGGCGCACGCGGGAGGCGATGTCGCCGTAGATCGCCCAGGTCGCTTCGACCGCGCGTCCGAGGTCGTGGCGCGTCGCGTGGATGCGCGCCGCGCGGCCCATCGCGAGGCGTCGCGGCGCGTCGTCGAACAGCGCGAGGATCGCCCGGGCGAATGCCGCGGGGTCGCCGCCGTCGAGCACGAGGCCGGTGGTGCCGTCGACGACATGCTCGTGCGCCGCGCCGGCGGAGGCGACGATCGCGGGAACTCCGCTCGCCGCGGCCTCGAGCACGACGTTGCCGAACGTCTCGGTCTCGCTGGGCAGCGCGAACACGTCGGCCGACGCGAACACCGTCGCGAGCGTGCGGTCGTGCAGCGGGCCCGTCGCGATCACCCCCGGGCCATCGAGCGCGTGCGCCTGGGGCCCCTCGCCGACGACGACGAGCCGAGCATCGGGCCGACGGGCGTGGACCTCGCTCCAGGCGGCGCGCAGCACCTCGAGGTTCTTCTCGCGCGACAGCCGGCCGACATACAGTGCGACCGGGCCGTCCGCGATGCCGTGGGCGGCGAGCGACTCGCGCGCGCGGCGCGCCGGGTCGAACAGCGCGAGGTCGACGCCGCGCGGCACGCGCACGATGCGTTCGATCCCGAACCCGGTCAGCCGATCGACGACGGTCTGAGACGGCGCGAGGCACAGCTCAGCGTGGTGATAGAACCAGGCGACGAACGGCTCGACGAGCGCCTTGACGAACGGCAGCCCGGTGAGCCGCGCGGCGTAGTCGGGGACCTCGGTGTGGTACTGCGCGATCACGGGCAGGCCAAGCATGCGGGCGGCGATCAGGCCGGCGAGGCCCATCGGACCGGGCGTCGCGAGCTGGACGAGGTCGGCGTGGTTCGCGAGGTGCTCGACCAGCGGCGGCAGCTCGGGCACGCTCCACGCGTAGCCGGGGTACATCGGCAGCGCGGCCGTCATCGCCGTGGCGATCCGCACGACGTCGCCATCGGTCCGATGGCCGGCGGGGCCGATCAGCGCGATGGTGTGGCCGGCGCGGCGCGACGCGGCGACCAGCCGCCGGAGGCCGATCGCGATGCCATCGATGTTGTCGACGGTATCGGAGATCACGGCGACGCGCGGGGGCGAGCTCATGAACGAGTTCATCATGACTACCAGTTGGGCACGCCGAGCCATCTCTGCCCGAGGACAGCGCGAGGACGCTTCGTGGCAATTCCGGGGCAATGCGCCAAGCGCTCGAATCGCTGGATCAATCGGCGAGGGCCAGCACCAGCCGGAAGCACGTGCCGCCCGGATCACTGTCCTCGGCGAGCTCCACGCGACCGCCGTGCGCTTGCGCGATCGCGTGGACGATTGCGAGCCCGAGGCCGGAGCCAGGCTCCTGGTCCAGCGGGCGCACCGAGAAGAAGCGGGTGAAGATCTTGTCCCTGTTTCCGGGGGAGACACCCGGACCATCGTCGAGGACCGAGATGATCACGTCGCTCGCGGCGGTCGCCACGCGCACCGTCACGGTCTCGCGGCAGAACGTAGCCGCGTTGTCCACGAGGTTGTGAATGGCCTGGGCCAGGCGCTCCTCGACGCCGAACACCCCGTGATCGGTCGGGCAGTCGACGAGAAATCGAATATGGCTGTTCCGGGGATCTTGCTGAAACTCTCGACACACTCTTGACACCAGCTCGCCGATCCTCGCGACGCAGCGATGCTCGGTGGGCCGGCTCTCGTCGAGCCGGGCGAGCGTGAGCATCGCCTGGACGGAGCGGCTCATGTGAGCGGCGGCCTGCGATACCGCCGTGGCGATCCGCTGCCGTCGGTCGTCATCCAGCACCACGCTGTCGCGAAGTAGATCGGCGGACGCGTGGATCGTGGACAGCGGGCTCTTCAGATCGTGCGCCAGGTCCGCCGTCATCTGACGGGTGTGCGCGGCCCAGCCTTGCAGGCGGCGCGTCAGCTCATCCAGATCGCGGGACAGATCGCCGATCTCGTCTCGTCGCGCCAGCACCATCGGCGCGCTGGCTCCCTTCTTCAGATAGGCGCGACAAGCATCCTGGATCCGTACGAGTGGGCTGACGATGTGGCGCGTCACCCAGAGCGAGACGATCAGCGCGATCACCACGAGCGCCAGGGTGAGCTTGAGGAGCTGATACCGCAGATCGTACAGCGCGAGAATGCTGCGGCGAGAGATGCGCGACAGGTAGAAGGCGCCATCGCCGTCGGGAGACGGGATGGCTCGGTAGAACACGAACATCTTGGCGGTGTCCGGTCGCCTCCAGATCTCGCCGGGCGTCCCTCGCAGCGCCTGCTGGACCTCCGCTCGCTCGCTCACGGGCGAGAGGATGCGCTCGTATTCGAGGAGGTCGGGCGCGCCCTGTGGACCATAGAAGAAGTCGGCGACGCGCTCGAACCACGATACCCGGCTGACGCGCCCGTCACCGTACAACGGGTCGGTGTGTCGGATCACCGCGCCGTCCCGATCCAGAAGCCGGATGAACACGGCATGCTCCCTGCTGAATCGCTCGAGCCAGTCGTCATCGGCACGCTGCGCTCGCGTGCCCTGGGCCGACAGTATCGTCGATATCGACTGCACTTCGCGCTGTGTGCGTCCGCGGCTCCAGTCGTCGTAGAGCCCCATGAGCCAGCTGACGATCAGCGGCGAGACGATCAGCAGGACGGCCGCGAGTCGGATCTTCCCCCGCAGGCGAAGCTGAAATCGCCTATTCCTTGTACCGGTATCCAACACTTCTCACCGTCTCGAGCTCGTCGAAGCTCGGCTCGACTGCGCGCAGCTTCCGGCGAACTCGCTTGACGAAGGTATCGAGCGTTCGCTCGGAGACGACGATATCGCCGTACAGCACACTCATCAGCTTGTCTCGGTCGAAGACATGCCCGGGCCTGGAAGCGAGGATCCAGAGCAGCTCGAACTCCGTCGCGGTGAGCATCACGCGCGTCTCGCCGACCAGCACGTCTCGCTTCGATCGATCGAGGCGAAGACGGCGGATCTCGAGGACCTCGGCGCTGCCCGCGCCCATCGAGACCCGGCGCAACGCCGCGCGCACCCGCGCGATCAGCTCGCGCGTCGAGAACGGCTTGGTGACGTAGTCATCCGCACCCATGTCGAGGCCGAGCACCTTGTCCATCTCATCATCCCGGGAGGTGAGCATCACCACCGGCGTGGTGTGGTTCTCGCGGATCCGCCGGCACAGCTCGAGGCCATCGATCTCGGGCATGACGAGATCGAGCACGACGAGGTCCGGCGAACCTGCGGAGAACCACTCCCATCCAGACTTGCCATCGTGCGCGCGCTCGACCGCAAACCCGGCGTCCTCCAGGGCCATCGACAGCATGTCGACCAGGCCCCGGTCGTCGTCGATCAGGAGCACTTTGTGTTTTGCCACCCACCTCACGTTTCCGCGAGATGCGCTGCAAGTCAAGGACATGTCGCCTCCGCGGCGCGCCCAGGCGCGCGGGCCCTACCCCGCTGCGCTGCGCGCGGTATCGACCAGACCGCGCGCCGCCGGGCCCGAGATCCGCGCCAGGTCGTCCTGGTACTTGAGCAGGACGCCCAGCGTCGCCTCGACGGTGGACGGATCGAGCTCGACGCAGCCCAGCGCGACCAGCGCCTGGCCCCAGTCGAGCGTCTCGGCCACGCCGGGGAGCTTGAACAGATCGGTCGCGCGCAGGGCGTGGACGAACGCGATGATCTGCGCGGCGAGCCGCGCCGGCACCTCGGGCGCGCGGGCGCGCAGGATCGCGAGCTCGCGCGCGGCGTCGGGGTAGTCGATCCAGTGGTAGAGGCAGCGCCGCTTGAGCGCGTCGTGGATCTCGCGGGTCCGGTTCGAGGTCAGGATCACGATCGGCGGCGCCGGTGCCCGCAGCGTGCCGAGCTCGGGGATCGAGACCTGGAAGTCGGACAGGATCTCGAGCAGGAACGCCTCGAACGGCTCGTCGGTGCGATCGAGCTCGTCGATCAGCAGCACCGGCGGGCCGCCGGGATCCGCGGTCAGCGCGTCGAGCAGCGGCCGGCGCAACAGGAACCGCTCGCCGTAGAGCGCGGTCGACATCGCGTCGCGCTCGACCGGTCCCGCGGCCTCGGCGAGCCGGATCTCGAGCATCTGGCGCGCGAAGTCCCACTCGTAAAGCGCCGAGGCGACGTCGAGGCCCTCGTAGCACTGCAGCCGGATCAGCCGGCGGCCGAGCGCCGCGGCGAGGACCTTGGCGACCTCGGTCTTGCCGACGCCGGCCTCGCCCTCGAGCAGCACCGGCTTGCCGAGCCGGAGGCCGAGGTAGAGCACGGTGGCCAGGCTCGGATCGGCGAGGTAGCGCTGGTCGGCGAGCCGAGCGATCAGCTCGTCGACCGAAGCCACCGGCCCCTGGGTCATGCCAGCGCCTGGATCGCCCGCTTCGCCATCACGCCGATCAGGTGCGCGCGGTACTCGGCGCTGGCCTCGGCGTCGCTGTTGAAGTCGGCGTGCGGCACGGCGATCCCGTCGAGCGAGGCCGCCGCGAGCTTCTTGCCCAGCGCGGTCTCGTACGCGGTGAGCCGGAACACCTTGGGCCCCGCCCCGGTCACCGCGACGCGGATCCCGTGCGCGGTCTCGGCGATGAACACGCCGACCAGGGCGTACTTCGACGCGCGGTGCGCGAACTTGGCGTACGCGGCGCGCTTGGCGACCGGGAAGTGGACGGCGGTGACGAGCTCGTCGGCGGCGAGCGCGGTGGTGAACAGGCCGGTGAAGAAGTCGTCGGCGGCGACCTTGCGGCGGTCGGTGACGATCGTGGCGCCGAGGCCCAGGACGGCGGCGGGGTAGTCGGCGGCGGGGTCGGCGTGCGCGACCGAGCCGCCGAGCGTGCCGCGGTTTCGGACCTGCGCGTCGCCGATACCGCCGGCGAGCATGGCCAGGGCGGGAATCGCCTTGTGCACGTCGTGCGAGCGGTGGACCTGATCGTGAGTGGCGAGCGCGCCGATCGCGACGTTGTGGCCGTCGACCCGGATGTCGTGCAGCTCCTTGATGTGCGCGAGCGACACCAGGCCGCTCGGCTCGGCGAGCTCGAGCTTGAGCACCGGCAAGAGGCTCTGGCCGCCGGCGAGGAACTTGCCGTCGGCCCGGCCGTGCATCAGCGCGATGGCTTCCTTGATGGTCGTGGGACGATGGAATGCGAAGTCCTTCATCTCAGGCTCCCTTCTTCGCAGTCTTGGCCGCCTGGATCGCGCGCCAGACCTTCTCGGGGGTCGCGGGCATCGACATGTCGGTGACGCCGAGCGGGATCAGCGCGTCGATCACGGCGTTGATCACCGCGGGCGGCACGCCGATCGCGCCGCACTCGCCGACGCCCTTGACGCCGATCGGGTTGTGGGTGCACGCGGTGACGTGGTTGCCGACCTTGAAGCTCGGCAGGTCGGCCGCGCGCGGCATGCAGTAGTCCATGTACGAGCCGTTGGTCAGCTGGCCCTCGCCGTCGTAGCGGACCTCCTCGTACAGCGCCTGGCCGATGCCCTGGGCGAGGCCGCCGTGGGCCTGACCGTCGACGATCATCGGGTTGATGATCGTGCCGACATCGTCGGCGATCGACACGTCGACGACCTCGACCACGCCGGTGTCCGGATCGACCTCGACCTCGACGAGGTGGCAGCCGCCGGGGAACGTGAAGTTCTTGGGGTCGTAGTACGCCGACTCCTCGAGGCCGGGCTCGAGGGTCTCGATCGGGTAGTTGTGCGGGACGTAGGCGGTGAACGCGACCTCGCCGAACGCCTTGACGCGGTCGGTGCCGGCCACGCGATACGTGCCGTCCTTGAACTCGATGTCGCCGACGCTGGCCTCGAGCAGGTGCGCGGCGATCTTCTTGCCCTTGTCGATGACCTTGTCGAGCGCCTTCATCAGCGCCGAGCCGCCGACCGCCGCCGACCGCGAGCCGTAGGTCCCCATGCCGAACAGGATCCGGTCGGTGTCGCCGTGGACGACGTCGACGTTGTCGACCGACATGCCGAGCTTCTCGGCGACGATCTGCGCGAACGTGGTCTCGTGGCCCTGGCCGTGCGAGTGCGTGCCGGTGAACACCGTCACCGAGCCGGTCGGGTTGACCCGCACGTTGGCGGCCTCGTAGAGCCCGGCGCGGGCGCCGAGCGCCCCGGCGATCGCCGACGGCGCGATGCCGCAGGCCTCGATGTAGGTCGAGATCCCGAAGCCGCGGAGCTTGCCCTTGGCCGCGCTCGCCGCCTTGCGCTTGTCGTAGCCGGCGCGGTCGTTCGACGCGAGCGCGAGATCGAGCGTGGCGTGGTAATCGCCGATGTCGTATTGCAGCGCGACCGCGGTCTGGTACGGGAACTGGTCGGTGCGGATGAAGTTCTTGCGCCGGATCTCGATCCGGTCCATCCCGATCTGGCGCGCGGCCTTGTCGACCAGCCGCTCGAGCAGGTAGGCCGCCTCGGGGCGGCCGGCACCGCGGTAGGCATCGACCGGCACGGTGTTGGTGAACGCGGCCTTGACCTCGGCGTAGATCGCCGCCAGGTCGTACGGCCCCGACAACAGCGTCGCGTACAGGTAGGTCGGCACCGACGACCCGAAGGTCGACAGGTAGGCGCCCAGGTTGGCCTGGGTGCTGACCTTGAGCGCGAGGAACTTGCCGCTGGCATCGAGCGCGAGCTTGGCGTGGCTGATGTGGTCGCGGCCGTGGGCGTCGCTCATGAACGCCTCGCTGCGGTCCGACGTCCACTTGACCGGCCGGCCGACCTTCCGCGATCCCCACGTGACCAGCAGCTCCTCGGCGTAATGGAAGATCTTCGAGCCGAACCCGCCGCCGACGTCGGGGGCGACGACGCGCAGCTTGTGCTCGGGGACGTGCAGCGTGAACGCGCCCATGAGCAGCCGGATCACGTGCGGATTCTGCGACGTGGTGTACAGCGTGTAGTGATCGTTGGCAGCGCTGTAGTCGCCGATCGCCGAGCGCGGCTCGATCGCGTTGGGCGCGAGCCGGTTGTTGGTCAGGTCGAGCTCGACGACGTGCGCCGCCTTGGCGAACGCCGCGTCGGCCTGGGCCTCGTCGCCGATGTGCCAGTCGTAGCACAGGTTGTTGGGCGCCTCGTCGTGCACCACCGGCGCGCCCGGCCTGGTCGCGTCGGCGAGCAGGCCGATCGCGGGCAGGACGTCGTAGGTGATGTCGACCAGCGCGGCGGCGGCGCGCGCCGCGACCTTCGACGTGGCGACCACCATGGCCACCGGATCGCCGACGTGCCGGACCTTGCCCTGGGCGAGCGCCGGGTGGGCCGGCTCGACCATGTTCGAGCCGTCCTTGTTCTTGATCAGCCAGCCGCACGGCAGCCCGCCGAGCCCGTCGGCGGCGATGTCCTCGCCGGTGAACACCGCGACCACGCCCGGCGCCTCCCGGGCCGCGCTGCTGTCGATCTTGGCGATCTTGGCGTGCGCGTACATCGAGCGCACGAACACCGCGTAGGTCTGGTTGGGCAGCACCATGTCATCGACGTAGTTGCCCTTGCCGAGCAGGAACCGGCGGTCTTCCTTGCGCCGCACCGCGGCGCCAAAGCCCTCGTTCGTCATCACTTGCCTCCGCGCATGCCGGCCGCGCCCGCGCGGACAGCCTTGACGATGTTGTGATAACCGGTGCACCGGCACAGGTTGCCCTCGAGCCAGTGCCGGACCTCGTGCTCGCTGGGATCCGGAGTCCGCTTGCACAGGTCGGTCGCGCTCATGATCATGCCGGGCGTGCAGAACCCACACTGCAGGCCGTGGTGCTCGCGAAACGCGGCCTGCATCGGGTGGAGCTCGCCGCCCTGGGCCAGGCCCTCGATCGTCGTGATCTCGGCGCCGTCGGCCTCGACCGCGAGCATGGTGCACGACTTGACCGACTTGCCGTCGACGTGGACGGTGCACGCGCCGCACTGGCTGGTATCGCAGCCGACATGCGTCCCGGTGAGCCGGAGGTGCTCGCGCAGCGCTTCGACCAGCAGAGTGGTCGACGCACACTCGAGCGTATGAGCTTGTCGATTGACCTTGAGCTTGATGGTGGCCATGGACGTCCCCCTTGCGGATCACCCTCGGAGATCCAGGGCGGTGGCGCAATCGTTTGTTTCATCTAAATGACAGGACGCTGTGTGCCGTGGGGACGGGCACGCTAGGCTGTGCGGGTGGATCGCACCGACCCGGCCGCCTGGCGCCGCGACTTCCCGGCGCTCGCGTCCCCGGTCCACGGCCGGCGCCTGGCCTACCTCGACAGCGCCTCGACCTCGCTCAAGCCGCAGGCGGTGATCGACGCGGTGGTCCGGGTGTTCACCCACCAGGCCGGCAACGTCCACCGCGGGGTCCACGCGCTGTCCGAGGCGGCGACCGAGGCGTTCGACGCCGCGCGCGACGACATCGCCCGGTTCATCGGCGCCCGATCAGAGGATATCGTGCTGACCCGCGGCACCACGGAGTCGATCAACCTGGTGGCGCACAGCTGGGGTCGGGCACACGTCGGCCCCGGCGACGCGGTGATCGCGACGGCGCTGGAGCATCACTCGAACCTCGTGCCCTGGCAAGTGCTGTGCGCCGAGCGCGGGGCGAGCTTGCGGATCGCGCCGATCGACGACCGCGGCCGGATCGACCTGGCCGCGCTGGCCGGGCTGCTAGATGGCCGGGCCAGGCTCGTCGCGGTGTCGCAGCTGTCCAATGTCGTCGGCACGATCGCCCCGATCGCCGAGATCGCGGCGCTCGCCCACGCCGCCGGGGCGATCGTCGTGGTCGACGGCGCCCAGGCCGTCGCCCACCTGCCGGTCGACGTCGAGGCCCTGGGCTGCGACTTCTATGCATTCTCCGGCCACAAGCTGTTCGCGCCGACCGGCACCGGGGTGCTGTGGGGCCGGCCCGCGCTGCTCGCCGCGATGCCGGCGTGGCAGACCGGCGGCGAGATGGTGGCGTCGGTCGACCTCGACCGCGCGCGGCTGCGCGAGCCGCCGCACCGCTTCGAGGCCGGCACCCCGAACATCGCCGGCGTGATCGGCCTGGGCGCGGCCGTCCGCTACCTCGCCACGATCGACCGCGCCGCGGCCGCGCGCCACGAGGCCCGGCTGCACGCCCGGCTGCGCGACGCGCTCGCCGCGGCCGACCGGGTCCGCGTGCTCGGCGCTCCCGAGGCCGCCGTCGTCGCGTTCACGGTCGCCGGGGCCCACCCGCACGACGTCGCGACGATCGTCGACCGCGAGGGCGTCGCGATCCGCAGCGGCCACCACTGTGCCGAGCCGCTGCACCACCGGCTCGGCGCCGACGCCAGCGCGCGCGCCTCGCTCGCGCTGTACAGCGACGACGCCGACATCGACGCCCTGATCGCGGCCCTGGCGCGCGTCCGCGAGGTCTTTCCGTGACCGAGCGCACGCGGAGCGACACCGACGAGCTGTACCAGGCGACGATCGTCGACCACGATCGCGCGCCCCGCAACGCCGGCCCCCTGCCCGACGCGACCCATCACGCCACCGTCGACAACCCGCTGTGCGGTGATGTCGTCACGATCCACGCCCAGCTCGTCGACGGCGTCGTGCGCGACCTCCGGTTCGAGGGCCGCGGCTGCGCGCTGTCGCAGGCTGCGGCATCGATCATGACCACGCTCGTGCGCGACCGCTCGGTCGACGAGTCCCGCCGGCTCGCCGCCGCGTTCGAACGCTTCATCCAGGCCGCGCCCGACGCCGCGATCCCCGAGGATCTCGGCGAGCTGCGCGCGTTTGCCGGCGTACGCAGATTTCGCTCCCGACGGGTATGCGCGATGCTCGCCTTCCGCGCTTTGCTGCGGGCGCTCGATTTAGCTGCATCGTGAGGATGGTCTACGCTATTGTCCGCCCCGCGCCAAACAGCCGAACGTAGGCACGGCCATGGCGACCAGTGAGCGTCCGACGCCACACGAGCGACAGACCGCGATCCTCGAGCGCATCGCGACCAACGCTCCGCTGCAGGGCACGCTCGACGCGCTGGTGTCTCATATCGAGGCCCAGATCCCCGGCGCGATCGGTGCGATGCTCGTGGTCGATCCCGACGGGCGGCGGCTGCGCTGCGCCTCGGTCCGCGGCCTCCCGCCGGCGGTCAGCGCGGCGGCCGACGGGCTGCCGATCGGTCCGCACAGCGGCTCGTGCGGCACCGCCGCGCACCGCCGCGAGCCGGTGTTCGCGACCGACATCACCAGCGATCCGCTGTGGGTCCAGCACGCCGAGCAGCCGCGCCGCCACGGCCTGCGCGCGTGCTGGTCGATGCCGATCCTGTCGCGCCGCCGACCCGAGCGCGCCGTGCTCGGGACCTTCGCGCTGTACTTCCGCAATCCGAAGGCGCCCGAGTCGGCCCACCGCGACCTGCTCGCCCACGCCGAGTACCTGGCGTGCATCGCGCTCGAGGCCGACTACACAGTGCGCGAGCTGCGCGAGAGCGACGCGCGGCTGCGGGTGTTCGTCGATCACGCGACCGACGGGTTCTTCGTCCACGACGCCGTGACCGACGAGGTCGTCGAGGTCAACCAGCAGGCGTGCGCCAGCCTCGGCTACACTCGCGAGGAGCTGCTCGGCTCGGCAACCAGCCTGTTCGATCCGCACGCGTCGCGCGAGATGCTCGACGAGATCTCGCGGCGGCTCGCGAGCGGCGAGGTCGTGACGTTCGACTCGCGCCACGTCCGCAAGGACGGCGGCTCGTTCCCGGTCGAGATCCGGATCCGCGCGTTCGAGGCCCGCGGCCAGACCTTCCACCTCGCGCTGGTCCGCGACACCACCGCGCGCCGCGAGCTCGAGGACCAGCTCCGCCACTCGCAGAAGATGGAGGCGGTCGGCCGGCTCGCCGGCGGCGTCGCCCACGACTTCAACAACCTGCTCACCGTGATCAACGGCTACACCGACGTGCTGCTCGACCAGCTCGCCGACGACGGCCCCGAACACGCCGACCTGGCGATGATCCGCGACGCCGGGGACCGCGCCGCGGCGCTGACCGCGCACCTCCTGGCGATCAGCCGGAGAACGATCATCTCGCCCAAGGCCCTGAACCTCAACGTGCTGATCGAGCGGCTCGTCAAGATGTGCAGGCGCATCATCGGCGAGAACATCGTGCTCACCACTCACCTCGATCCCCAGCTCGACGCGGTGATGGCCGACTCCGGGCAGATCGAGCAGGTCGTGATGAACCTGGTGGTCAACGCGCGCGACGCGATGCCGCGCGGCGGCCGGCTCGCGATCACGACCAGCAACATCCGGGCGCTGACCGGCAGCTACGTCCGGCTGTCGGTGTCTGACACCGGCGAGGGCATGACCGACGAGGTCCGCGCGCGGGTGTTCGAGCCGTTCTTCACCACCAAGCCGCAGGGCCTGGGCTCGGGCCTGGGGCTCGCCACCGCGTACGGGATCGTCGAGCAGGCCAACGGGCAGATCCGGGTCGAGAGCACGCCGGGCAAGGGCAGCTCGTTCAGCGTGATCCTGCCGGTGATCGACGCGTCGGAGGCGACCTCGCCGCTGGTCACCCGCGACCGGTCGCGCGGCACCGAGACCGTGCTGCTCGCCGAGGACGAGGACGCCGTGCGCCGGTTGGTCCAGCGCGCGCTCGAGCTCCACGGCTACAGCGTCCTGCCCGCGCGCAGCGGCGAGGAGGCCGAGCAGATCGAGCGCGCCCACGGCGGGCCGATCCACCTGCTCATCACCGACGTCGTGATGCCGGGGATGGGCGGCCGCGAGCTCGCCGACACGATCAAGTCGCGCCGCCCGCAGCTCAAGATCCTCTACATGAGCGGCTACACCAACGACGAGGTCGTCCGCCACGGCGTCACGCTGGCCCGCGACGCATTCTTGCAGAAGCCGTTCACGCCGAGCGGCCTGGTCTCGATGGTGCGAGCGGCATTCGCCGGCGGCGCAGAGCTCGCCAAGCCCAGTGAAGCGGGCTGACCTGACCAGTTTGTCACATCGAGCCGCCAAGCCTTGGTATCAGCGCATCCACTCGCTGGCTGCGGCAATGCCGGCACGACCCGGCGGCGAGTACATGCCAGCAGCGTGGCGCTTGCCCGAGGTCCGGACTCGGGGCCAACATGGCGCATGATCCTGCGGATTCTGGCCATCGGGCTGCTCGCCAGCGGGTGCGGCTCGGTCGGCACCAAGCCCGGCAACGACGCCGCGGTCGACGGCCAGGCGGATGGCAAGCAGGATGGCCGTCTGCCGGACGGTCCCATGGCCGCCGCCTACCGGGGAACCTTGGCCCAGACGCAACCCGCGACGTTCGGCGGTGGCACGTTCTGCGTCTACACCGAGACCCTCAAGCAGCTCCAGATCGATCTCGATCTGCTGCCGTCCGGCCAGGCGGTCTCGGGTCGCATGCAGGCGCTCAACGTCGAGGGCACTGACCCGACGAAGTGCACCCTCGGCGTGATCCCGGCGTCGATCGCGAACTACACCCTGGAGTCCGCGGTTCCCGACGGGGCGGCGCTCAAGCTCACGTTCCGCGGCGCCGCCGGCAATGTCCCGACGGCCAGCCTGGTCGGCAAGCTGACCCGGACCGGCGCGACGTACAGCGCGATGCTCACGTTCCACCGCACGGACCAGACGCCCCCGCTCGACTGGACCGTGGTCACCACACTGTCGCTGTCGCCGCTGTGACGGCGCAGCCGCTCGCCCTCGCTGCCCCTCCGGAGCCCAGGATCGCAACCCCCATGTCCCCGAGAATCATCGCCGTCGCAGCCCTGTGCAGCGCGTGTGGCGCCGTGAACAACACACCCGGCGACGCCGCGGTCGACACCGCGGTCGTCACGCCGCGGACCTATCACGGCACCGTCCCCGAGACCTCGCCGTCGCAGTTCGGCGGTGGGCTGCCGCCAGCGTGCACGTACACGATGACGCTCCGCCAGCTCGACGTCCAGATCGGCATCGTCGTCCAGTCCGGCCAGCCCGGCCAGGTCGTCAGCGGCCAGGTCCAGGACCTCAACGTCGAGGCGATCGTCGGCACCTGCCAGTTCTCTCCCGCCGCTCCATCGATCACCAACTACTCGCTGATGTCGGCGGTCCCGAGCTCGAGCGGGACCACGCTGACGTTCCAGGAGAAGGCCGGCGACAAGCCCGGCACCTCGCTGGTGGCCGAGCTGTCGCTGGTCGGCACCAAGTACCAGGCCCAGCTGACCTTCCACCGCACCGATCTCGGACCGCCGCTGGACTGGATGGTCGTCGTGATCGTGCCGCTATCACCGCAGTGATCGCGGCGCTCGCGGCTCAGAAGTCGTACATCACGCCAACGCCGACGCGCCAGACCGACAGCAGCAGATCGATGGTCGAGGCGCCGGTGGTCGCGTTGGGCGAACGCAGGTTCGAGTAGATGTACGAGCCGGAGGCGCGATCGATGCTGACGTCGACCGCCGGCGTGTAGTACGGGAACGGAACCTGACGGAACAGCCCCCAGTTGTGGGACAGGAGATTTCCGAAGTTCTCGATGTCGATCACGAAGCGCGCGCGATGGCCGGACAGCGGGTTGGGCAGATCCTGCGCGAACCGGACATCCATCCGGTTGTAGCGCGGGCCGGCGAAGCCGTTGCGCGGCGCGATCTTCCCGCGATAGCTCGACAGGCCGCTCCGCGTGAGGAACGTGTTGAAGGTGTCCTTGGTCATGCCCCGCAGGATGACGTCGCACCCCGGCATCGCGACGCCCTCGCACGTGCGGCTGTCCTGCGGGACGAAGAACAGCTCGCGACCGCGGCTCGCGACCGAGGCATCCTCGCCGAAGATCCGCGCCAGCTTGGTACCGAAGGCGTCGGTCCTGCCGGCGACCGTGTCCTCGGTGGCGCTGAACGTCCACGAGTACGGCTGGCCGGAGCGCGACTCGACGAACATGCCGAAGCTGGTCTTCATGTCCTTCCAGGGCGGCGCATCGACGAGCTTGCCGATCAGCGGGCTCGAGTACTCGATCGCCCCGGTGAAGCGGTGGCGCCGCTGGTAGTTGGAGTCCGCGAGATCGGGGTGGTTCGGATCGGTCACCGCGACGATGCCGAAGTTGCTCGTCGAGACCGAGCTGGTGCCCGGATTGACTTCCCGGTTGACCGTGTAGGCGTACGATGCCGACACGAAGAGGCCGAACGGAAAGCCCTTCTGCACCACGAGACTGGCGACGTGTCCGTAGCCGCGGCTGTCGTTGGTCAACTCCATGTCGACACCGCGATTGGCATTGAAGGTGGCGGCGTACAGCGGGCGGCCGTCCGGCGTGTTGCCGACCGGCATGTTGTTCGGCAGGGTGTCGAGGTTGCGGCGCAGGTCCTTCCAGGTCACTCCATTGTTGACCTTGGTGAAGGTGTAGTTGCCCCTGATCTCGATGTTCTTGCCGTAGTCATCGGTCCCGGGAATGTCGAACGAGTAGTCGGCGCCGGTGCCGACCTTCCACACCGAGGGAATCTTGAAATCGGGGTCGAGCGCATCGACGTTGCCGTTGCCGGCGCCGTTCATCACGGCGGTCTTCAGCGCCGCCGGGATGGTCCGGCCGTCGAAGCCGTTGATCACGTTTGCCACGGTGGACGTCGCCAGGAACGTCCGGACACCGTCGTTGGTGTAGTTGTTCGACACCCACACCGCCGGGGTGCCGCCGCTGTACAGCCCGCCGCCGAGGCGCACGTTGAGGTTGTTCACCGGCAGCCAGCTGACCCCGAGCCGCGGCATGACAATGTTGCGTCCGTTCAGCGACGCGTTGTT
>Ga0307515_10001984_pt1 | contig 45309 bp, 35 predicted proteins | sample 17_EM_MG_FD_194513 | JGI IMG/M metagenome (GOLD analysis project Ga0307515, IMG submission 194513) | Populus trichocarpa ectomycorrhiza microbial communities from riparian zone in the Pacific Northwest, United States - 17_EM | ecosystem: Host-associated > Plants > Roots > Unclassified | place... | reverse complement strand
TCGTTCGATCACGCCGGGTGTTTCATTCGGCGCGTGCACGAAGGCTTTGACGGCGACACGGCAGCACCGCGCATCGGCCTGTGCCGTACCGGCCGCTGAGACCCGGGCGCTGGAAAGCATCGGAAACGGTGCGCCGCGACAAGCGGTGCCTGCGCTACGATGAAGCGAATCATCGGTGGAGGCGCCAGGCGCGATGGGTCAGGTGACGTCCCTTCTCTCGGCCATCGGCCAGGGTGAGCGCGAAGCGCTCGGGGAGTTGTACGCGCTGCTCTACCCGGAACTGCACCGCCTGGCCCATTCGCGCGTGCGCCGCAGCGGTGACATGACCCTGCTCGACACGACGTCGCTGGTGCACGAGTCCTATTTGCGCTTCGAGAAGTCGGGCGCGGTCGGCATCGGTGACCGCTCGCAGTTCATGGCCTATGCGGCGCGCGTGATGCGCTCGGTGGTGGTGGACATGATCCGCGGCCGCCAGACCGACCGGCGCGGCGGCGACGCGGTCCACGTCGAACTCGACGAGGCGCATGGCGTGTCGGCCGCCGACCCGCACGACAGTGAAGTGCTGCGCGTGCACGAGTCGCTGGAAGAGCTGGCGGCGATCGACGAGCGCCTGGTCCGGGTGGTCGAGATGCGCTACTTCGCCGGCATGACCGAGGCCGAGGTCGCCGGCGTGCTGGGCCTGGCCGTGCGCACCGTCGCGCGCGACTGGGAAAAGGCGCGGCTCTTCCTGCATGCCAGCTTGCGCTGAACCGCGCGGCGCGCCGCGGGCTTCGCCGGGCGATTGGGAAGCCGTCTTCACGCTGCTCGACACGGCGCTGGAACTCGAACCGACAGCGCATCCCGCCTGGCTCGAATCGCTCGGCCCCGAGCATGCGCACCTGTCGCCGCTGCTGAAGGAGCTGCTGCAGGCGCGCGCCGAGGTCAGCACCGGCAGCTTCATGCAGACGCCGCCGAGCTTCGCGGTTTCGCGCCCGGTGCCGGCGCTGGGCCCGTCATCGCTCGTCGGCCCGTACCGGCTGCTGCGCGAAATCGGCCAGGGCGGCATGGCCAGCGTCTGGCTCGCCGAACGCGCCGACGGCCTGCTCGAACGCCAGGTCGCGCTGAAGCTGCCGCACGTGAGCTGGGGCATCGCGTCGTTCGCCGAACGCATGGCGCGCGAGCGCAACATCCTGGCTTCGCTGACGCACCCGAACATCGCCCGGCTCTACGACGCCGGCGTCGCCGCCGATGGGCGGCCCTATCTGGCGCTGGAGTACGTCGACGGCGAGCCGATCGATGTCTACGCCAGCGCGCACAGCCTGAGCGTGCGCGCGCGGGTCGAACTCATCTTGCAGGTCGCGCGGGCCGTTGCGCATGCGCATGCGCGGCTGGTTGTGCATCGCGACCTGAAGCCGTCGAACATCCTCGTCGATGCGGCGGGCCAGGCGCATCTGCTCGACTTCGGCATCGCCAAGCTCGTCGATCCGCAGATCGAAGACGAGGCCGGCGCGGCGCAGCTCACGCAAGCGGCGGGCGGCCGCGCGCTGACGCCCGACTACGCCAGCCCGGAGCAGATTCGCGGCGAGACGATAGGCACCGCATCCGACGTCTACAGCCTGGGCGTGGTGGCCTATGAACTGCTGGCCGGGGCGAAGCCCTATTGGCTGCAGGACCACGGCGCGGCGGCGCTCGCACAGGCGATTGCCTCGGTCGACGTGCCGCACGCCAGCACCGCCGCGGCCAGCCCGACCGCCCGCCGCGCGCTGCAAGGCGACCTCGACGCGATCCTCAACAAGGCCTTGAAGAAGGACGTCGCCGAACGGTATGCCAGCGTCGAAGCCTTCGCGCAGGACATCGAACGCCATCTCGCCAACCAGCCGGTGCAGGCGCGGCCAGACTCGTTCGGCTACCGCATCCGGAAGTTCCTGCGCCGCAACAAGCTGCCGGTGGCGGCTGCCGCGGCGGTCGGCGTTTCATTGATCGCGGGCTTGTCGGTGGCGGTGTTGCAGTCGCGCGAAGCCCGTGCGCAGGCCGATCGCGCCGAGCAGGTGAAGGCCTTCGTGCTGTCGATATTTGCCGACGCCGACACCGATTCCGAAGCCGGGGCGGCGAAGACCGCCGCCGAGTTGCTGAAGGCGGCCCGGCAAAGGGTCAACGACGAAACCGGCGGCCGCCCCGAGGTGGCCGTCGAGCTGATGACGGCCATCGGGCAGAGCATGGTCGGCCAGGGGCTGATGGCCGACGCCGACACGTTGTTGCGCGAAGCGGTCGACCTGTCCACGCGGCAACTGGGGCCGCAACACGCGCTCACCTGCGCAGCCCAGCTGATCTACGGCGAGACCCAGGTCGAGTTGGGCCGGAACCAGCAAGCCATTGCTGCGCTGATGCCTTGCATCGAATCGGCGCGCCGAAGCGGTGACCTGGATACGCTGAATACGGGGCTGCGCTGGCTCGTCACCGCGCAGGGCAATGAAGGCCGTGTCGATGACGCGCTCGAGTCGGCGCGCCAGGCGGTCGCGACCCTGTCGGCACGCCGTGGCACGGGCAAGCCGCTCGGCCCGCGGGACCGGATGCTGACGTACTGGGCCTACGCCGATGCGCTGGACGGTGTCAACCGGCCGGGCGCTGCAGACGCGGCACGGCTGGCACTGGCTGCCGCGCGCGACGTCTACGGACAGAAGACCGTGCCGAACGTTCTCACCATCCGCACCACGCTGGCACTGGCGCAGGTGAACGAAGGGCAGATCGAAGAAGGCGTACGCGAACTCGACATCCTGGTCCGCGCAAGCGCAGACCTGCTCGGGCCGCGTCACCCACGGGTATCGAAGGTCGCCCACCTGGCTGGCAACGCCAAGCTCAACGCGGGCGATGTGCCCGGCGCCATCACCGCGTTCCGGCTCAGCATGGAGATCGAAGACAGCGTCGGGGGCAACGAATCGGAGTTCGACCGCGGCATGGCCCGCTACTTCCTGGCGAGTGCCTATGCCAAGGCGCGCCGGCCGGTTGACGCCTTGCGCTTGCTGGACGAATCCTTGGCCTTGTTGAAGAGCAGCGCCGGGCCCGCCAGCGCACGGACGCTGCGGGCGCTGTCGGTGCATGCCTGGCAGCAGGCCGAAGCCGGGCGGCTGCGTGACGCCGAAGCCGAGTTCCAGACGCTCGATGCCGCACCGTGGACCGACAGCGACCGGGCCGCGCATCAGGGCCGCCTGGCCGTCTTGCGCGCGCTGCAGGGCCGCCAGCCAGAGGCGCTCGCGCTGGCGCAGAGCGCGAATGCAACAACGGGCGGCGTGCGTCGGCGCGACCAGCAAGCTCGCGGCCTGGCCGTGCTGGGCGCCATTCGGCTCGATGTCGGCGACGCGCGAAAGGCGCTCCAGGAATTGCAGGAAGCGCAGTCGCTCTTCACGCAGTCGCAGCCCGGCATCTCGCCCGATCATGCCGAGTTGCTGGTGGCGCTGGGCCGCGCCCAGTTGCAACTCGGCGACGCGAATGCCGCCGTCGCATCCCTGTCGGCGGCGGACACCTTCTGGCAGGCATTCGACCCGGACAACCGCCTTGCCGGCCTGGCCAAGCTGCATCTGGCGCAGGCCTTGTCGGCCCAGGGCCACAAGCTCGCGGCCACGCAAGCGTTGCAGCGGGCGGATGCGCTGTTGGCGCACACCGCATTCCCGGCCGACCGCGTGCTGGCCCAGTCGGCCAGGCGCCACATCGCCCCTTAGAGGCGGCCCGTCGGGCGGCGGCATCGCCGAGGTGCCGACGCACCGGTGGCATGTTCCTGACGCGGATCGCGTTTCAGAGAACAGGGCAACCAACGCGTGAAGGAACACCATGCAAGTCCTCGATCCCATTTCGTCGACTCTTCTGCCGCAGGCAACGGCATTGGCCGTGGGCACGACGGTCACACCAGGTCCGATCTTTTCCCTGCCGACGTGGACCCGCATCCGCGACCGCATCGTCGTCAACCAGGCTCTGCAGGACAAGCTCAATGCCGATCCGGCGGCTGACTTCACGGTGAACCTCATCGCGCGGGTCATCGAACATGAACAGGGCTTCGTGCTCCGGCTGCCGGGCCGCCGTGTGCTGCTGATTGCCAGCGAGTACGACGCGAAAGCAGGCGCCGTCGACGTCAGCGGCGCAACCGGCGCCGGCGGCCACGCCGGCGCGACCGGCGTGCCCGGCTACGCAAGCGCCGGCAACGGCAACAGCCGGCCGGGCGGCCCGGGTGGGCGCGGCAGCAGCGGCGGCCCCGGCGACCCCGCATCGTCGATCCAGCTGGTGTGCGAGACGCTGCATGACGCGCACTTCGTCGCCAACGGCGGTGCGGGTGGCGCCGGCGGCGCCGGCGGCACGGGCGGGCATGGCGGCAACGGGTTCGTCGTGCGCCGGCCCATCGACCCGTTCGAGGTCGAAGGCACTGGCGGCGGGCCGGGTGGGGCGGCCGGCGCCGGTGGGGCCGGTGGCAAGGGTGGGCAGATCCACGTCGCCTTCGTCTCGTTGGCCAGCCCGCAGGCCTTGAGGATGGAGGCGAAAGGCGGCGCGCCCGGCGCACCGGGTGCCCGCGGCGCCGGTGGCAAACCAGGGCGTCTGGGCATCGACGCGGGGGCGGGCGCGGCCGGCGCGCCCAGCCATGCCGGTGCCGCGGGTGCGCCCGGTCAGACCGACGCGGCTGCGCTGACGAGTGCCGCGTACTGGTCGCGTGCCGCTGCGCTGCTGGGCAGCCGCAAGGCTGCCTGGGCCGCCTACCGTCTGGAGGTCGGGGTCTACTTCTACCGCGTCTTCAATCCGGCGCAGCCGGCGCGCGCCGGCCACCTGAAGCTGGCGATGCAGGAGTTCGACGCCGTCTTGCAGCTCGAACCCGGCAACACCGAGGCCAAGCGCTACCAGACCCAGATTCTGCAGAACCAGAACGTGCTCGGGCTGGCGCGCGACCTCGACATCATTCCCGACTTTCCGCGCTACCTCGACGACTACACGCGCTGGGCAAGCCTGGTGTCGGCCGAATTCGACAGCGGCATCAAGCTGCTCTTGACCTCGGTGACCGAGCAGACCGCGGCCAGCCTGTTCTCGGTCTACGTGAAGGACATCGGCTTGCGCATCCCCGTCGACGAACTGGAGCGCGACGCTGCCAAGGCGGCACAGGACGCGGCCCAGTCCGTGCTGGAGTACGCCACGGCCCGCGTCACCGCGCTGAATGGCCAGATCCAGGCGGCGCTGGTCGAGATGAGCCAGCACACCATCAGCCTCGGCGCCGTGGTTGCCAGCGTCGCGGCGGTTGGCAGCGCCGTCGTCAGCGTGGCGGCTGCGGTGCCGACCGGTGGCGCCAGCCTGGTCGCGCTGGTGCCGGCCCTGGCCACGCTGACCGCAACGCTGGCGCCGGTTGCAGCCGAACTCTTCAAGCCGAGCGGCCCGGAGATGGACCAGCTGAAGAAGGCCTACGGGCAGGTCGGCAAGGACGTGAAGGACGTCATTGCCGCGAAGGACGCGGTGATCAGCCTGGTGGCCTCGGTCCAGAAGCTGATCGACGGCAGCACGCCGGACAACTCGAAATTCGTCGGCCTGATCCGCCAGGCGGTGGAACTGACGCACGAACTGCTGCTGGCCAAACTGCATCTGGCGCAGGCCGGCTTGACGCTGCAGGCGCGGCGGACGCAACTGGCGAACAACAAGGCCCTGGTCCAGGTGGCCGAAGGACAGCTGGCGCAGTTGAAAGTGGACATCACGGTGTTGAAAAGCGCCGGCCACACGGCGGTGCTGCGCACCCAGCGCTACATCGATGCGCTGCTGGCCACCGCCTTCATGGCCGAACGCTCGGTCGAGATCTACACCTTCCGCGACGAGCGCTCACGGGTGTCGTACGACATCGGCTACCTGCCGCCCGACGATGAGCACGACTATGCCGACGGCGACATCACGACCGCGGTGCTGGTGGCCAAGTACTCGGCGTCGTGGAGCGCGCTGGACCTGATCCTGCTGCAGAACGACTACCGAAACTACTTCGCCGGCGACGCCCAGTTCGACCTGGCGCCGGGCGTCGTGTTCCGATCGTTCAGCGACGGGCCGACGCTGGCGGCCTTCAAGGCCAACCGGACCCTGCACTTCAGCATCGACCTGCCGGACCTGCCGGCCGAACAGTTCGAAGCGAAGATCGAAGACGTGCATGTGGCGCTGGTCGGGGCCAAGGCGCCGGCCGGCTTCGCAAACTGCCGCGTGCGGCACGGCTCGCGCTACCTGCTGGAGTCGCGAACGGGGCAGGCGGTGGTGATGCCGCTGCAGCCGCATGTCACGCAAAGGGTGGCCCGCTTTGCTGCGCTCGAGGTGTCGGGAACCACGCCCACCGGCGGCAGTGCCGCGCTGGGTGCGCCGCAGAATCTGAGCATCTGGGGGCGGGGCGTGGGTGGCGATTGGGAACTCCAGGTCCCGGCCTCAGAATCCGTCGATGTGGCCGCTCTGACGGAGATTCAGGTGTGGTTGGCAACCCAGGTCTTCATTCCGATTCATTGACCGGCGCGGCCGGCATGATGCATGCCCGCCGGCGCTGAGCCGCGCGGCCCGGGCCGCGCGTCGGCGGGCGACTGGCAGGCCGTCTTTGCACTGCTCGATACCGCGCTCGAACTCGACGCCGCATCGCACACGGCCTGGCTCGAATCGCTCGGCCCCGAGCAGGCGCGGCTGTCGCCGCTGTTGAGGGATCTGCTGCAGGCGCGCGCCGAGGTCAGCACCGGCAGCTTCATGCAGACGCCGCCGAGCTTCGCGGTTTCGAGCCCGGCGCCGGCGCTGGCGGCGTCATCGCTCGTCGGCCCTTACCGGCTGCTGCGCGAAATAGGTCAGGGCGGCATGGCCAGTGTCTGGCTCGCCGAGCGTGCCGACGGCCTGCTCGAACGCCAGGTCGCGCTGAAGCTGCCGCACGTCAGCTGGGGCATCGCGTCGTTCGCCGAACGCATGGCGCGCGAGCGCAACATCCTGGCGTCGCTGACGCACCCGAACATCGCCCGGCTCTACGACGCCGGCATCGCCGCCGATGGCCGGCCTTATCTGGCGCTCGAATACGTCGACGGCGAGCCGATCGATGTCTACGCCGGCGCGCACGGCCTGAATGTGCGGGCTCGAATCGAGCTCGTCGTGCAGGTCGCGCGGGCCGTCGCCCACGCCCATGCACGGCTGGTCGTGCACCGCGACCTCAAGCCGTCGAACATCCTCGTCGATGCGGCGGGCCAGGCCCATCTGCTCGACTTCGGCATCGCCAAGCTCGTCGATCCGCAGCTCGGCGACGAAGCCGGTTCGGCGCAGCTCACGCAGGCCGCCGGCGGCCGCGCGCTGACACCGGACTACGCCAGCCCCGAGCAGATCCGCGGCGATGCGATCGGCACGGCTTCCGATGTCTACTCGCTGGGCGTGGTGCTGTTCGAACTGCTTGCCGGTGCGCGGCCTTACCGCCTGAAACCCGGCCTGGGTGCGGTCGCGCTGGCCGAGGCTATTGGCCGCGTCGACGCGCCGCGGGCCAGCACCACCACGGCCGACATCAACCTGCGGCGGCAGCTGCAGGGTGATCTCGACGCGATCCTGGCCCGCGCGCTGGCCAAGCCCAGCGGCGAGCGCTATCCGACCATCGATGCGCTGGCCGACGACCTCGAACGCCATCTCCGCGGCGACCCGGTGCGGGCGCGCCCGCATTCGCGCCGCTACCTGGCCGAGCGCTGGGTGCGCCGGCACAAGCTCGAGACGGCGATCGTGCTGGCCGTGCTGCTGGCCGTGCTCGGCGGCGCTTATGCGCAGGTGCTGGTGCTGCTGGCGCTGGCCGCCGGCGCGACGGCCGCGCTGTGGCAGCGCAACCGGGCTCTGCAAGAGGCCGAACGCGCTCGCGCCGCGCTGGCCCGTGCCGAGCAGGTGAAAGGCTTCATCGCGTCGATCTTCACGCAGGCCGTGCCGCGCGCCGGCCAGGGCGGCGCGGTGACGGCGGCCGACCTGCTGCAGGCCGCGGCGCGGCGCGTCGAGACCGACCTCGCCGCCCAGCCCGAGGTGGCGGCCGAACTGGGCGCCTTGATCGGCGCCAGCTTCAATGAACTGGGTGAGGTGCGGGCTGCGCTGGACTGGCTGCCGAAGGTGGTGGAGCGCTGCACGCGTGCGCTCGGGCCCACCCACCGGCTGACCTTGCAAAGCCGCTGGCGCCTGGCCGAAGCGGCCAACACGATGGGCGATATCGCGCTGTCGGAACCGCTGCTGCCGCCGCTGGTGCTGGACCTGCGGCGCGCGGTGCCGCCCGAGCCGGCACTGCTGGTGGCGGCGTTGCAAAGCCAGGCCTTCGTCCACAGCAAGCGCGGCCGCGAGGCGCAGGCGATGGCGGCGCTGAACGAAGGCGTCGAGGTCGCGACGTCGCAGATCGGCGAGGCCAGCGACGAGACCTTGTTCGTGCGCGCGCTGTTGTCCAACACGTTCTCACACTTCGGCCGTTATGCCGAGGCGCTGCAAGCCATCGCGCCGGCGTTGACGGCGGGGCGCGCGAGGCTCGGTGCGCAGCGCCCGCACCCGGTGCTGGTGATGATCGAACGCTGCCACGCCGACGCGCTGGCGCGCAGCAGCCGCCCGCGCGAAGCCGCGGCGCTGCTGCGCCAGGTGCTGGCCGATCAGCGCTCGCTCGACGCCGGCGAGACGAACTCGGTGCGTGCGCTGATGACGATTCTTGCGCGCGCGCTGCTGCTCGGCGGCCACATCGACGAGGCCGAAACCCTGTTCGCCGAAGCCGATGCACTGCACCAGCGGCTGACCGGCGGCGTCAACGACGAAGGCCTCACGCTGCTGATCTGGCGCAGCCTGGCCTGTGCACTGCGCGGTGATGGCGAAACCGCGCTGCGCCATGTCGCGCGTGCCGACGAACTGGCCGGCCGCGTCGCCAGCGAAGCCGAGGTGCACAGCGTCGATCGCGAATCGGTGCGTGTGCTGGCCCTGGCGACGGCCGGGCACACCGCAGGGGCACTCACCGGTGCCGACGCGATCCAGCTGCGTCTGGCGCGGCTGCCGGGGCAAGCCGTGGTGGCGCGAGTCCGGCTGTTGCGCGCCCGCGCGATGGCCTTGCGCCAGGCGGGTTCGGCGGCGCTGGCCCGCGAAGCCGCCGAGCAGGCCGTGGCGGCGGCCGAGCAGGGCGGCTGCAACAGCCTCGAACACGGGCTGGCGCTCGCCGAGGCCGCACGCTGCCACCAGGCCAGCGGCACCACGGCGCAGGCCGCGCCGCAGCTGCGCGCTGCGCTGGCGGTCTGGCAGGCCGGCCAGGTCGACGGCCGGGCGCTGCTGCAAGCCGTGCACGCCGAACTCGCAGCGCTGCAAGCACCCCCCTAACGCCACCCACGGCCCGGTGGCATGTTTCCCGGCGCCAACCGCGTTTCAGTGGACAGGCAGCCGGTTGATCCAACGCTGCCCCCGATTCGTGAGTTCAGCCGGGAGCGAAAGCATGAAACCGAAGCAGCGCCTGTTGGCGGCCGCACTTGCCCTGCTGGGCGGCATGGCGCTCTCGTCATGCGGCAGCGGCCAGGACGACAGCGCGACGATCGATGCCAGCGCCTGCAACACCGGGCCGGCGGGCGCGCCGCTCGACAACCCGGTCTGTCGCGGCCAGGTGAACTTCAACGACCGCACCCTTGCAGGCCTGGGTGGCAATGGCCGCTCCTGCGCCGACTGCCACATGGCCACCGAGAGCTTCCAGCTCACGCCGGCGGCCGCGCAGGCCCGCTTCGCGAAGATGAGCAGCACGGGTGTCGACGATCCGCTGTTCCGCGCCATCGACGCGAATGACTTCCGCATCAACGGCGCGGCCGCACGCGACTTCACGAACCTGATGCAGAACGGCCTCGTTCGCGTCACGATCCCGCTGCCGGCCAACGTCAAGCTGCTCGACTGCGGCGCGGCGGTGCCGTGCCCGGCAACGGCGCGGCCGACCAGCGAGACGGTCGCCGATGTCTGGCGCGCCGTGCCTTCGATCTTCGACGCCGCCATCACCGGCCCGGACGGCGCCGCACCGGTGTGGCCGCGGGGGCCGAACCCGAGCGGCGGCTACCAGCTCGACGGCCGCTTCGACACGCTGCAAAGCCAGGCGCTGAGCGCGCTGCGCGGCCATGCCGGGATCACGGTCGACCCGCCGGCCGGCTTCCTGGATGACCTGGCGGCATTCCAGCGCACGCAGTTCTCGTCCCCGGGCGTGAAGGCCTTGTCGGCCGCCATCGGGGCCGGCGCGAGCCCGCTGCCCGATCCCGACCCGGCCCTGAACTCGCTGGAAACGGTGGGCAAGGCGGTCTTCAACCGGGCCTGCGCGCAGTGCCACGGCAACATGGGCGGCCACCCGAGCGGCAGCACGCCGATTCTGCAAGGCGCGCCCGGCACGCCGACCGCGCTGATCCGCTACCACGACATCTCGACCGCCTGTCCAAGGCCGGTCGACAACGTCAGCCCACCGCGCTACTCGTTCGCGCCGTGCAGCGCCAGCCAGATGGCGAACGTGCGCACCTACGAGATCACGAACAGCGGCGTGGCGCCGGGCGGCACCGCTTGCGGCGGCGCCGCGCCGCAGCCCGCCTGCGTGACCCGGCTCACGAGCTCCGACCCGGGCCGCCTGCTGCTCACCGGCTACCCCGCCGCCGGCGCGCCCGGCGACATCCAGCACATGGACATCCCGAACCTGCGCGGTATCGGCCGCACAGCGCCGTACTTCATGAACAACACCGCGGCCACGCTGGAAGACGTGCTCGAACACTACAAGCAGTTCTACAAGCGCGTGCAGGTCGTGAACGCGGCCGCGCCGCTGCTCACCACGCAGCCCGGCGTCACGCCGCCGGTCATCGACCGCCCGTTCACCGACGCCGAGATTCCAGCGCTGCTGGCCTACCTGCGCAAGCTCTGAACGCGCAGCTTCTCTGACCCGACCCCAGGAGATCCCATGAACCTTCTCGCATCGCCTCGTGCTGCCGTACCGGCCGCTCTGACACTGCTGCTGGCACTGCCGGTGGCGCACGCCGATGTCCTGCTCGACAACCTGGCACAGCCCACCTCCGCCACGACCATCGTCGACAGCGCGATCTGGGCGGCGCAGTCGTTCGTCACGGCCGGCAACCCGGTGCAGCTGCTCAGTATCGAGATACCGATCGGCCTGAGCGTCGGCGGGCCGAGCATCGTGGCTGAATTGCATGCCGACGCCGGGCCTTCGCAGGTCGGGGCTACGCTGGCTTCGTTCCTGTTGCCGGTGGTCAGCACCGGCGCGCCGCAGCTCGAACTGCTGCCGGCCATGCCGACGCCGGCGCTGGTGCCGAACACCCTCTACTGGGTCGTGCTGGAGGTCGTCGGCACAGGCTCGATGGGCTGGTCGTATGCCGCGAACAACTTGGCCAATGGGCCGGGCAGCTTCGCCAACTATGCCTACTCGTTCGACAGCGGCGCCTCCTGGTTGAACTTCGGCGAAGAGAGACCGTACCTGATGCGCATCAACGTATCGCCGATCCCAGAACCCGGCAGCGCGGCGCTGTTGCTTGCCGGCTTGCTCGGCCTGTCATCGCTGCTTCGCCGGCGTGGCCATCATGGGGAGGCGTCATGACTCAGGCTTTGCTGCGGCCGTTCACGTCCCTTGTGTTGGCCGCCGCGGCACTGTTCACCCACGCGGCCAGCGCGGCATCGCTGCAGACCATCACCGACGTCTGGGCCGGCAACGGCAGCGGCGACATCGCCGCCGGCTGCACCACCTACGGGCCGATACCCGACCTGCTGCACTTCTTCAACGGTGGCGGCTTCGTCGTGCTCGGTGGCAACACGGCCTGCGGCTACACCGGTGTCACGTCCAACCTGACGCAGGCTACCGGCCCGATGCTGACGTCGCAGACGCTGCCGCCGGTGGTGATGGACGGCGCCGGCAGCAGCTACGGCGGCGCCGCCAGCGCGCGTGCCGGCTACGGCTCGCTGGGCGTGGCGGCCAGCGGCGTATTCACCGGCACCACGGGCCCGACCAGCGCGGTGTACGCCACCAGTGCGGCCTTCTTCCGTGACACGCTGACGGCCAGCAGCCCGCTGGCCACGCCGGGCAGCATCGGCTTCGTGCGCTACGTGTTCGAAGTCGACGGCAGCCTGTCGACGCTGAGCGGCGGTTTCGCCGCGCTGCAGTTGAACTACCAGCACGGTTCGTCGCCGATCTTCGGTATCGGCAGCTTGCGCGCGCAAGGCAGCGACAGCGGCAGCTACAACGCGATCGACGGCGACAGCAGCACCTGGACCTTCGGCCCGGGTTTGGTGTCGGGCTCGGGCCTGTTCGGCACGACCTTGCACATTCCCTTCAGCGGTGACGTGGACCAGAGCTTCGTCTGGGGCGTGCCGTGGGAACTGCAGGTCGGGCTGGGGGCCACGACCAGCCGCAACGCCGACGCCAGCTTCCTGGCCAGCGCGAAACTCGTCGACATCCAGCTGTTCGACGCCGCGCACCAGCGCGTGGGCGACTTCTCGCTGACCTCGGCGTCGGGAGCCGACTACCTGGCCGCCTCCGTTCCCGAGCCCGCGAGCGGCGCCTTGCTGCTGGCGGGCTTGTTCGCGGTCTTGTTCGTGCGGCGGCGCTCAGCGCGCGGCCAGCGCCTTGCCGACCTCGTTTGAACCCTGCGCGCTGCCGCTTTCGGGCACGATCTCGCCGCTGCGGTCCGAGATGGCGGCGAAGTGGGCTGCCACCTGCTCCGGCGTGTCGGCGTGCAGGCCCAGGTGCACGCCCGAGGTCAGCGTGACGTAGGCGCGCTCGAAGGTGCCGGCGCCGGCGCACAGGATGGTGCGGGTCGGCGCGTCTTCCGACACCAGGTAGACCAGGCCCGGCGCCACCGACTCGGGGGTCAGCTGCTCCAGCACGGCGGCCGGCATCAGGCCTTCGGTCATGCGCGTGGCCGCGGTCGGCGCCAGGCAGTTGACGCGGATGCCGTCTTTCGCGCCTTCGATGGACAGCGTCTGCATCAGGCCGACCAGCGCCATCTTCGCCGCGCCGTAGTTGGCCTGGCCGAAGTTGCCGTACAGCCCGGTCGACGATGTCGTCATCACGACCCGGCCGTACTTCTGCGCGCGCATGATGTTCCACACCGCGTGCGTACAGATCGCCGCGCCCATCAGGTGCACGTCGACGACGGCGCGGAAATCGGCCAGGTCCATCTTCGCGAAACTCTTGTCGCGCAGGATGCCGGCGTTGTTGACGAGGATGTCGATGCGGCCCCAGGCGTCCATGGCCTGCTGCACCATCGCCGCGACCGCGGCTTCGTCGCTGACCGACGCCTGGTTCGCCAGCGCCGTGCCGCCGGCGGCCGTGATCTCGGCGACCACGCCCTCCGCGGCGGCCGCGCCAAAATCGTTGATGATCAGCTTGGCGCCGCGAGCCGCCAGCGCCAGCGCATGCTGCCGCCCGAGGCCGCCGCCGGCACCGGTGACGATGGCGACGCGGTTTTTGAAGTCAATGCCCATGGTTCACTTTCAAAACAAGATATTTCTCTAAAGGAGACCGACATGTCACTGTTCACGCTGGCCGGCAAGGTCGCGATCATCACCGGTTCTTCGCGCGGCATCGGCCGCGCGATTGCCGAGCGCATGGCCGAGGCCGGCGCCCGGGTCGTGATCTCGTCGCGCAAGGCCGAGGCCTGCGAAGCGGTGGCCGCCGGCATCAACGCCCAGCACGGCGCCGGCTCGGCGATTGTCGTGCCGGCCAGCCTCTCGTCCAAAGACGACCTGCGGCGCCTGGTCGACGAGACCCGACGCCAGCTCGGCCCGGTGGACGTGCTCGTCTGCAACGCGGCGTCGAACCCGTACTACGGGCCGCTGGCCGGCATTGCCGACGAGCAGTTCCGCAAGATCCTGGACAACAACGTCATCGCCAACCACTGGCTGATCGGCTTCGTCGCGCCGCAGATGATCGAGCGCAAGGACGGCGCGATCATCATCGTGTCGTCGATCGGCGGCTTGCGCGGCTCGTCGGTCATCGGCGCCTACAACATCAGCAAGGCGGCGGACTTCCAGCTCGCGCGCAACCTGGCGGTGGAGTACGGCCCGCACAACGTGCGCGTGAACTGCATCGCGCCGGGCCTCATCAAGACCGACTTCGCGCGTGCGCTGTGGGAAGACCCGGAGCGGCTGCACGAGGTGAATACGCAGGTGCCGCTGCGCCGCATCGGCGAGCCGGACGAGATCGCCGGTGCGGCGGTGTTCCTGGCCTCCAAGGCCGGCTCCTTCGTCACCGGGCAGAGCATCGTCGTCGACGGCGGCGCGACGATCTGAACGCGGCTCAATGAACGCGGCTCAGTAGCCCGCGCTGCGGTCCACCGCCAGCGGCAGCGGCTGGCCGGCACGTGCGCGGCGCAGCGCATCGACGACCTGCTGCGCCACCACCGAGCGTGCCACTTCGCCGGCGATGTGCGGCGTGGCCAGCACCCTCGGATGCGACCAGACCCAATCGTCGGGCGGCGGCGGTTCGCGCTCGAAGACATCGAGCGCGGCACCGGCCAGGTGGCCGGCGTCGAGCAGCGCGCGCAGGTCGGCTTCGACCAGCTGCTCGCCGCGCCCGACGTTGACGACGTAGGCGCCCGGCGGCAGCTGCGCCAGCGTGCGGTGGTTCAGCAAGCCCTGCGTGGCCGGGGTCAGCGGCAGCGCGCAGACCAGCACGTCGGTCTGCGCCAGCAGCGCCGGCAGTTCGGCGTCGCCGGCGAAGGTGGTTACGCCGGCCAAGTCGCGCCGGCTGCGCGACCAGCCGGCCACCGGATAGCCCAGCGGCACGAAGGCGCGCAGGATGGCCTGGCCCACCGCGCCGAGGCCGAGCACGCCGACACGGCAGCGCGCGGCCGGCCGCACCGGGTGGCGCACCCAGCTGGCAGCCGCCTGCTGCTGCGCGTACAGCGGCAGATCGCGCGTGAAGCGCAAGGTGCAGGCCACGACGTACTGCGCGATCTGCTGGTTCTGCCCGGGGTCGACGGCGCGCGTCACCGGCAGCCCGGGCGGCAGGTCGGGCACGGCCAGCAGCTTGTCGACGCCGGCCGCCACCGAGCACAGCATGCGCAGCTTCGGATAGGCGCTGACCACGCCTGGCTTCAGGCGCCAGGCCAGGATGGCTTCGACGGCCTGCGGGTCGTGCGCGTCGTCGGGTGTCCAGACGGGGATGTCGGCGGCGGTGTCGCGCAGCGCCGCGACATAACTGTCCGCCGGCATCGGCGCGGTCAATACGAGGATGGCCATCGCATCATCGTAGCGGAGTGCCCCGCCGCGGGCGGGCGGCTCGGAGATACTCGGTTCCCCGCCACTTGCCGAACCCATGCCGACCGACGCACCGCCATCCGTCTCCCAGCGCCTGGCGGGCCTGCTCGTGCTGGCCTTGCTGGTCGGCACGACGAACGGGCTGTCGCGCATCGCGATGCCCTTTTTCGCGGCGCATGTCGGCGCCCAGGCGTGGCAGGTCGGCCTGGTCGGCGGGCTGGGTTATGCCGGCATGCTGCTGCTGTCGCTGCCGATGGGCGCACTGATGGAGCGGCACGGCGGCCGCCGCCTCTTCGTGCGCGGCACGGCAGCGGCCGCCGCGCTGTACCTGCTGGTGCTGCCGCAGGTGCACGCAGCCTGGCCGGCCATCGCCGGTGCCGGGCTGCTCGGGCTGCTGTTGCCGTTTCGCGTGCTGCCGGTGCAGACCGAGTTCCTGCACCTGCTGCCGCAACTCGACCCGTCGCGCGCCGGCTGGAACCGCGCCGCCAACATGCTGGGCATGTTCCTGATCGGCCCGACGCTGGCGGCCGCGCTGGTGGCGGCGCTGGGCTTTGCGCTCACCTTCGTCATCGTCGCGTTGATGCTGCTGGGCGCCGTGCTCGTCGGCCGCCGCGCGCTCGACGGCGATGGCGAGACGCTGCCGCAAGACGCGGCGCTGTCCTTGTGGGCGCGCATGCGTGCCCAGCTGTCGCTGCTGGCCGAACGCCGAGACCTGCGCCGCGCGATGGGTTACGACCTGCTGGTGCAGATGGCGGTGGCGTACTTCGTGGTCTTCGTCATCGTGCTCGGCGTGCGCCGCTTCGGCCTGTCGGTGCCGGCCGCCGCCGGGCTGGTGACGCTGCAAGGCGTGGTCTATGTGCTGACGCTGTTCCTCGGCGGCCGCCTGCTCGACGGGCACGGCGAAGACCGGCGCTACGCCATCGCCTTCGCGTGCCTGCTCGGCTGCACGCTGGCGATCGGCTTCGCCGGCGTGCCGGCGCTGCTGTGGCTGGGTGCCGCGCTGCTCGGCCTGGGCCTGGGCGTGCAGAGCCTGACCAGCGTGACGCGCTTCGCTGCGCTGATGCAGCACCACGGCCGTGGCCGCGTCAGCGGCTTGATCTCGCTGGCGCCACCGGCCGGCGGCGTGATCGGCGCGGTACTGGGCGGCGTGCTCAGCCAGCACTTCGGCCCGCAGGCCGGCTTCAGGGTGCTGGCGCTGGCCTTCGCGCTGGCGCTGGGCTGGGTGGGCTGGCGTGCGCGTGCCGGCGCTTCACGGCTTCGAGGGTAGCCTCCGGCGTGATTCGAAGCGCAGTTCGGCGCACGACCTCGTCCCGGCATCAGCTTCGCTGCAGCTGCGCCGCCACGCCGCGCCGCGGCGCCGGCTCGACGGGCGGTGCGTAGCCGACGCGGGACCACATCTGCACCGTCCTTGCCGGCGCCGGTGCGTCCAGCAGCGCGCGCACCTCGGCGTGCGGCCTGGCCTGTTCGGGATACTCCTCGAGCGCCTGCTGCAGCGGCTGCAGCGCCAGGCCTTGCGCCGTGGCGGCGAGTTGCACGCGGGCGTAGGCCCGGCCTGCTTGGATCTGGGTCACGCGGTCATTGCCCTCGGTCACCATCCACAGGAATCCGGGTGTCGATTCGAGCTTCTCGTCGAAGTCCTTGAGCTGGCTGGTGGTGGCATAGGCATCGGCCGCCGGTGCCCGGCTGCGGTCGAACAGGCCGACACGCGTCATCAGCACGACCAGCGGGTCCAGCACGACCAGTCCGTCGCGGTGCGCGTCGATCTCCGCGGCGCCGACGCGCAGCACCTTGTACGACTCCAGGATCGTGCGCGGCGTCGTCATCTCGATGCGCCAGGCCGCCGACGCGATGGCGCGATGCCGCTGCAAGGCGGCCGGCTGGTCCGTGCCGACGAAGCCGAAGCGCAGCCGATTCGGCTGCACGGCGTCGGACAGCGCCTGCCACGCCTCAGCCGGCACGGGCCGGTCGATGTCGTAGCGGCTGCGATTGGTGCGGCGGGCCAGGATCTGCGCGAACAGCGGGTCCTTCGGCACAGCAGGGTCGGCCACCAGCCGGACCCGCGCCACCGGCCGCGTGTCGATCTTCTCGGACCCGAAGACACCGTCGGGAAACAGCATGATGTCGGCACGCAGGCCGCGCTCGCGCGCGGCGATGTCGAGCAACTCCAGGAAGGTGCCGTGGCTCAGCATGATCTGGCGCGAGAACGGGTCGGTCTCGGGCAGCAGCCGGGTTCCGTCGCAGCGCAGCACGATCTCGCCCGGCGTGCCCAGGTCCACCAGCCAGGACTGCAGGTTGTGCGAGTGCGGCGCCAGGATGGCGTAGCCGAGGATCCAGCGCCGGACATCCGCCTCGGGCCCGGGCCCTTGCCACGCCGCGATGGCCGCGGCCGGCATGTGCTGCGTGCAGCCGGCGCCTGCGCCGGCTGCGGCGACGACGAGGCCGCTACCGGCCACGCGGACGAACTTGCGACGATCCATGGGCGGTGCCCTCCCGCCGGCCATGGTGCCCGCTGCGGCGCCTGGGCTCTGTGCGATGCCCCGCATACGCCGCCGCGCCGCGGCCGGCGTCTACGCGGGCGTCGACATCTGCCCGCGGAGCTGCGCGCTCGCCGGGCTGGCGCCGCGGCGCGGATAGCCGCGCTGTTCGATGTCGGCGCGGTCTTCCAGTGCCGCGGCCGTCACTTCCTTGCGCACCTGCGACTCGAGCAGCGGGCGCAGCAGCGGGCCGATGACGGGCGGCAGCGGCAGCCGGATCGTGATGTCCACCCGCGTGCCGGCCTGGCCGCCGCGGGCCTCGGAGTGGAAGCGGAAGTCGAGCGAGCCGCCGCGGTTGAAGCCTTCGACGGATCGGTCGACGATGCTGCCGTCGGCTTCGATCTGGCGCTCGAAGACATCGCGCTGGCGGATGCCGAGCAGCCGCACTTCCTGCACGAAGCGCGCGCTGCGCGGGCTACGCGCCAGCACTTCGAAGCGCAGCTTCGGGTGCACGTTGGCCTGGATGTGGTGGTCGAGATCGGCGAACTGCGCGCGCACGATGGCGGCCGGGGCGGCGATCCACTGTTCGTGGTGGACTTCGGCATAGCGGGGCACGGTGGGCTCCTTCGCAGGGTGGTGTCCTACCGTATACGGCCCAGCGGGTGATCTGGATGTCTTAGCGCCGCGCTGCCGCTTCGCGCAGCTTGTCCTTCTTGCTCTTGCGCCGGCCCTTGATGCCGCCCGTGGGATCGGCCGGCGCCGCGACCACCGCCACTGGCTCGAAGCCCGCCACCTGCTCGCGCGGCAGCCGCTGCTGGCGGCGCTTTTCGATCAGGCGGAAGTGGGCTTCGCTGCCCGGCGCGTCGGCGCAGATGAAGCTGACGGCCAGGCCGCGCTCGCCGGCGCGGCCGGTGCGGCCGATGCGGTGCGTGTAGTCCACCACCGAACGCGGCAGGTCGTGGTTGACGACGACGGCCAGCTGAGCCACGTCGATGCCGCGCGCCGCCAGGTCGGTGGCCACCAGCACATCGAGCGCGCCACGCTGGAAGTCGGCCAGCACCTGGCTGCGCCGGCCCTGGCTGAGCTGGCCGTGCAAGGCGGCCGCGGCCACGCCAGCCTGCCGCAGCTTGTCGGCGACGTGTTCGGCGGCGTACTGCGTGGCCACGAACACCAGCACGCGGCGCCAGCCTTCGGCGGTGATCAGCTGGCGCAGCAACGCGGTGCGCCGGGCGCTGTCGACGACGATGGCGCGCTGCTCGATCTGCGGCCCGGCCGCGGCGCCGGCGGCCGCTGCCTCCAGCCGCAGTGCGTCGTGCAGCACGCGGCCGGCCAGTGCGGCCACGGCGTCGGGCATCGTGGCCGAGAACAGCAAGGTCTGGCGCTGCGCCGGCAGCATCGCCAGCAAGCGGCCGATCTCGTCGGCAAAGCCCAGGTCGAGCAGGCGGTCGGCTTCGTCGAGCACCAGCAGGTTCACGTCGGACAGCCGCAGCGCCCGCTGGTCCAGCAGGTCGAGCAGCCGGCCGGGTGTCGCCAGCACCAGGTGCGCGCCGCCGCGCAGCGCCATCATCTGCGGGTTGATCGACGCGCCGCCGATGGCGACCACGCTCTTCAGCGGCGGTGCCAAAGCACGCACGGCGGCGGCGATCTGCAAGGCCAGTTCCCGCGTCGGCACCAGGATCAGCGCGCGCAGGCGGCGCGGCCGTTCGTCCTGCAGCCCCGGTGTGGCCAGCAGCCGCTGCAGCAGCGGCAGCACGAAGGCCGCCGTCTTGCCCGAGCCGGTGGGCGCCAGGCCGAGCACGTCGCGGCCGCTCAGGATGGCCGGCACCGCCGCGGCCTGGATCGGCGTCGGCACCGACCAGCCGGCGGCCGCGGCGCCTTGCGCGAGCGCGGCGGACAGGCCGAGATCGGCGAAGGTCGGGGTGGGAGGATGGAGAGGATCGATCAAGGCGGGGCAGTGTACGGCGTGCTCAGCCACGCAGACGCGCCAGCAGGCCGGCCAGCCCTTCGGCCAGGCGCTGCACCGTGGCCGGGTCAGGCAGCGGCAGCGTCAGGCTGTGCTCGCCGGTGCTGGGGTCGGTCGTGATGCGCGGCCCGCCGACGGCACGGCCGTTCTCCGCGGCCGGCGCCGAAAGCGTTTCGACAAGACGCAGGCCGGCTTCCAGCAGCGGCGCCCAGGGGTTCGCGGCTGGCGCCGCTGGCGGCGGAGCGTCGGCAACGCCCGCGGCCTCATCGGCCGGCTCGGCCGCTTCCGGCGTCGCCGCCGCGGCGGGGGCCGCAGCCTCTTCGGCTGCGCCCATCGCCCCGGTCACCTCGTCCACGCTCTCCATGAACTTGGACAAGCGCGTGCCGTTCATGAACACGTCGGCGTCGCCGCCGTCCAGCACCCCGGCGAACAAGGACTTCTTGAACGCCAGCACGCCGAGCATGCCTTCTTCGATGCTGCCCTGGGCGACGAAGTTGATGACCTGCACGCCGCGGCGCTGGCCGATGCGGTGCACACGGCCGATGCGCTGTTCCAGCTTCGCCGGGTTCCACGGCAGGTCCATGTTGACCACGGTCGCCGCCGCATGCTGCAGGTTCAGGCCGACGCCGCCGGCGTCCGTGGACAGGAACAAGCGGCAGCCGGCCTCGTTGGCAAAGCGGTCGATCAGCGCGCCGCGCTGCGCGGCGGGCACGCCGCCGTGGAACAGCACGTGGTCCCAGCCGCGTTCGCGCAACCGGCGCATCAGCACCTCGTGCGTGCCCAGCCACTGGCTGAAGACCACGGCCTTGGCGTCGGGCTGTTCGAACAGCTCTTCCAGCAACGCGACCAGTTCGTCGGCCTTGTTGCCGAAGTCGGTTTCGTGGTCGAGCAGCCAGGTGCTGTTGCACGACATGCGCATGTTCTGCAGCGCGCACTGCAGGCGGCGCTGGTCGGTGTCGGACAGGTAGCCGGTCTTGCGCCAGCGCTGCACGATGCGGCTGACGATGGCGCCGTTTTCGTCGTGGTGAATCCGCTGCTCGGGCGTCATCGGCACGAACAGCGTCTTGTCGACGCGCTCGGGCAGCTGCGCCAGCACCTCGGCCTTGCGCCGGCGCAGCATGATGGGCGCCAGCGTCGCGCCGATGCGGCCCAGGTCGCGGTAGCCGATGACGCGGCCGGCGTCGTCGACCTGCTGGTGCTCGTGCAGCAGCCGCCAGGTCGGGCCGAGCCGGTGCTGGTCGACGAGCTGCACGATGGAGATCAGCTCCTCGAGCCGGTTTTCCAGCGGCGTGCCGGTCAGCACGATGGCATACGGGCTGTCGACGCGCTTCAGCGCACGCGCGGCGATGGTGTTCCAGTTCTTCACGCGCTGCGCTTCGTCGATGATCAGCAGCTCGGGCGCCCACGCGGCCATCAGATCGGCGTCGCGCACCAGCGTCTCGTAGCTGGTGATGCGGCAGAACGCCTCTTCGCCGTACTGCTGCTGGCGCGCCGCGCGCAGCCCCTGCAGCACCTGCGCGTCGCGCCCGGCGAAGCGCGCGATCTCGCGCTGCCACTGGTGCTTCAGCGAAGTCGGGCAGACCACCAGCACCCGCTGCACGCCGAAGTGGTGGGCCAGCAGCTCGGCCGCAGCGATGGCCTGCACCGTCTTGCCCAGGCCCATCTCGTCGCCCAGCAGCACGCGGCCGGCACGGGCGGCGAACAGTGCGCCTTCGGCCTGGTACGGGTACAGGCGCGTCTTCAGCAGCTTCGCCAGGCCCTTGTCGGCAGCGCCCTTGGGATAGGCGTCGGCCAGCACCTGGCGGCGGCGTTCGGCGTCGCGCAGCTGCGCCACGAAGGCCCAGGCGCGTTCGTCGATGCGCAGCTCGTGCGCGGCACTGCGTGCCGCAGTGACGAAGCCTTCCAGCTCGCTGAAGCGCGCGCGCGGCAGCACCCAGCCGGTGGTGGCGTCGAACAGCTTGCCGGCATGCGCCAGCAGCGCCGGCGGGCACTCGGCGCCGGCGCGAAAGCGCAAGCAGCGCTCGCCGGCCTGGTGCAGGAAGACCTCGCTGTACGGCGGCGCGAAGCCGCGCGCCAGCGCCGCCTTGCCGCCGCGCCGCGTGGCCAGCCGCGCCAGCGTGAACTCGATGTGCTTGCAGGTGCCGAGGTCGTTGGTGGCGAAGTCCAGGCAGCTGCACAGGTTGTCGCCAGCTGCCGTGCCGCGGATGGCGACTTGGTAGCGCCCGCCGCTGGCCGGGTTGCCGACGCGAAAGCTCGAGAACACCGGTGCCAGCCGCGCGTCGCCCAGATTCTGCAGCTCGAAGACCTGCTCGCGCCCGAACTGGCGGCGCAGCGCGCGCTGCCAGTCGTCGGCGGCCATGGCCTCCGGCTTGCGCTGGCGCGACAGGCGCGGTTCGGCTGCCGGTTTCTTGGCGGGCTTCGATGGTTTGCTCATGCGGGGGGTCCGAGTGGTCGACAGCGTCCTGGATTCTCGCCGCCTATCATGTCCACCCAGGAGGTGCCTATGTCGGATGGTCTGGAGGATGTCGTACCCGCACGCAAGCCGGTGCTGGTCTATCCGTTCGAGGCGCCGCCGGCGCGCGGCCGCACGATCGAGGTTGCGCCCGGCGTGCACTGGATCCGCATGGCGCTGCCGTATGCGCTGAACCACATCAACCTGTGGGCGCTGGACGACGGCGACGGCTGGGCGCTGGTCGACACCGGCGTCAGCACCGAAGAGACGGCATCGACCTGGCGCGAGTTGTTCGCGAACGCGCCCGACCAGCGGCCGCTGACGCGCGTCTTCGTGACCCACATGCACCCCGACCACGTCGGCATGGCCGGCTGGCTGACCCGCAAGTTCGGCGTGCGGCTGTGGATGACGCGGCTGGAGTACCTGACCTGCCGCGTCACCGCCGCCGACACCGGGCGCGAAGCGCCGCCGGATGCCATCGCGCACTACCGCGGCGCCGGCTGGAGCGACGCGGCCATCGAAAGCTACCGTGTGCGCTTCGGCAACTTCGGCAAGCACATCCACGCCTTGCCCGACAGCTACCGCCGGCTGCAGGACGGCGACACGCTGCGCATCGGCGCCAACGACTGGCGCGTCGTCGTCGGCAATGGCCATTCGCCCGAACACGCCTGCCTTTACTGCCCGGCGCTGAAGGTGCTGATCTCGGGCGACCAGGTGCTGCCGCGCATTTCGTCGAACGTGTCGGTCTACCCGATCGAGCCCGATGCCAACCCGATGGCCGACTGGCTGGATTCGCTGGCCAAGCTGAAGCGCGAAGTGCCCGACGACGTGCTGGTGCTGCCGGCGCATAACGAGTGTTTCCGCGGCCTGCATGCGCGCATCGACTCGCTGGCCAATGGGCAGGAGCTGGCGCTGAAGCGCCTGCGCCGCACGCTGAAGGATCCGAAGCGCGCCGTCGACGTGTTCTCGGCGCTGTTCGCGCGGCCGATCGGCGAAGCCGATGTGCCTTTGCTCGGCATGGCCACCGGCGAAGGCGTGGCCTGCCTGAACTACCTGCTGCACCGCGGCGAGGTGCAGCGCGATGTCGACGCCGCCGGCGTGGCCTGGTACCGGCTGATCGAAGCCTGAGGCCGAATCAAGCCGGCCGCGCCGGCAGCACCGTGCCGCGGCATTCGCCCAGGCCGATGCGGCGAAAGCCGTCGCGCTGGCCCCAGGCCCGCAGGATCACGGTGTCGCCGTCTTCCAGCATCGCGCGCGTCTCGCCGTTGGCCAGCGCCACCGGCACGCGCCCGGCGAAGCTCAGCTCCATCAGGCAGCCCTTTTCATCGTCGCCGGGGCCTGACTGCGTGCCGGTGCCGATGAGGTCGCCGCTGGCCAGGTTGCAGCCGTTTTCGGTGTGGTGCGCGACCATCTGCGCCAGGCTCCAGTAGCCGTGGGCCGAACGGGTGCGGCTCAGGCGCATCGGCCGGCCGGCGCTGAGCGGCGTGTCGATCAGCACTTCCAGCTGCAGGTCCAGGCCGCCGCGCGCATTGCCGTCGGCCGGCATCAGGTGCGGCAGCACCGGCGGGTCGCCGTCCTTGCGCCGCACGGGGCAGCGGAAGGGCGCCAGCGCCTCCAGCGTCACGATCCACGGCGACACGGTGGACAGGAAGTTCTTCGCCAGGAAGGGCCCGAGCGGCACGGACTCCCAGCCCTGCACGTCGCGCGCCGACCAGTCGTTGAGCAGGCAGACGCCGAACAGGTGGTCTTCGGCCGCGTCGATGCCGATCGCCTCGCCGCGCACGTTGCCGGGCCCGATGTAGGCGGCCAGTTCGAGTTCGTAGTCCAGGCGTTTCGTCGGCGCGTAATGCGGCTCGGCCGTGCCCGGCGCGCGGCCCTGGCCCCAGGGGCGCCGGAACGACGCGCCGCTGACCTCGATCGACGATGCCCGGCCGTGGTAGCCGATGGGCAGCCAGTGGAACTGGGGCAGCACCACGTTGTCGGGATGGAACAGGCGACCCATGTTCATCATGTGGTCGTAGGACGTGAAGAAGTCGGTGTAGTCGCCGATCCGGGCCGGCACCGCGTATTCGGCATCGGCCTGCGGCAGCAGGCACGCGCGCAGCCGTGCGGCCTCGGGCGCGCCGTGGCGCAGCAGCCGCGACAGATCCGCGCGCAACGCCGACCAGGCCGGCCGGCCCATCGCCATCAGCCCGTTCAGCGCGGCCGCGCCGGCGGCCACGGCAGCCGGCTGCACCGCCGATGCGAACACGCCCAGCGCCGACGCGGCCGCCATGTCGAGGACGTGCTCGCCGATGGCGACACCGCCGCGCCAGCCTTCGGCCGAAGCACGGCGGCGGAACACGCCGTGCGGCAGGTTCTGGATCGGGAAGTCGGTGTCGGCGTCATTGGCCGACTCGACCCAGCTCTGCAGGCTCGGGTCGTGCGTCGCGTTGGGGCTCGTCATGGTGGTGATAAATCGAACACTCAAGGAATTTCGATTTTCACACAAGACTCGATATTCAGGTTCCGATCTTGCCCGGGACGGAGCCGAAGCGGTTCATGCTGCCGAAGGCCGCCATGCACGGGTGCGGCTCGAAGCGCGTGCGGCAGTCGATGACTGCCGGCAGCCCCGACGCCAGCGCCCGTTCGATCGCCGGCGCCACGCCGTCGGCGTCGAGCACCGTCTCGCCATGGCAGCCGAAGCCTCGCGCGACGGCGGCGTAGTCGCTGCCTTCGAGCCCGGTCGCGAACTCGAAGTCGAACTGGCGGCGCTGGCCGGCGCGGATCACGCCCCAGGCCTGGTTGTTGTGGATCAGCGTGATCACCGGCAGGCCGTGCCGGCGCGCGGTGTCCAGCTCCTGCACGCTGAAGCCGAAGGAGCCGTCGCCCGTCAGCTGGAATACCGCCCGCCCCGGGTGCGCCAGCTGCAGCGCCAGCGCATACGGCAGGCCGAAGCCGAGCTGGCACATGCCGGGGTCGTGGAAGCGCGTGCGCACCGCGTGCACCGGCGTCAGATCGTTGCTCCAGAAGCTGGTGTGGCCGCCGTCGAAGACCGCCAGCGCGTCGCGCGGCAGCGCACGGCCGATGGCCGCGGCCAGCGCGGCGGGGTGCATCGTCGGTGCAGCGTCGGCGGCCATCGCGGCGAGCCGGTGTTCGTCGTCGGCACGGGCGCTGCGCATCGCCGTCAGCCAGCCATCGTTGGCCGCATGGCCTTGCAGCGCCGCCAGCAGGTCGAGCGCGGCTTCGCGCGCATCGGCCAGCAGGCCCACCGTGTGCAGCGCCGGCGCGCCGAGCGCCGCATGGTCGATGTTGACCTGGATGTGCTGCTGCGAACGGCGCACGAAAGGGCCTTGTTCGTCCCACAGCCAGCTCGAATGGCGGCAGCCCAGGCTCAGCACGACATCGGCGTGGTCGAGAGCCTGGCGCACCGCATCGCCGGCGATCAGCCCGCCGTGGCCGATGAAGTGCGGGCTGTCGCTCGGCACGACGCCCAGCGCCATCTGCGTCGGCAGCACCGGCGCCTGTAGGCGCGCCGCCAGTTCACGCACCGCCACCTGAGCCTCGGCGATGACGACGCCACCGCCGGCGACGATCAAGGGCCGCTGCGCCGCCCGCAGCAGCGCCGCCGCTTCGGCCACGCCGGCGGCCGACGGCCGCGGCCCGGCGACCGCGCGGTAGCGCGAGGGTGCGAGATCGAATTCGTCATCGGCGAACTCGGCCGTGCCGGCCAGCACGTCTTGCGGAATGTCCAGATGAACAGGCCCCGGCCGGCCGCCGAGCGCTTCGCGGAACGCGGTGCGCACGAGTTCAGGCAGGCGCCGCAAGTCGCCGACGACGGCGTTCCACTTCGTCAGCGGCGCGAACACGGCGCGTGCGTCCAGGTCCATGAACATGCCGCGGTGCGGGTAGGCCGCGGCGCGGTGCTGGTTGGTCGTGACCAGCAGCGCCGCCAGGTTGTTGTTGAAGGCCACGCCGGCGCCGGCAGCCAGGTTCACGCCGCCGGGCGCCATCTCGCCCAGCGCCAGCGCGACGCGGCCGGTGCCGGCGAACACCGCCGCGGCCATGATGGCGGCACTGGCTTCATGGCGCAGGCCGACGAAGCGCAGCGTCGGCGTTGCCGCCAGTGCATGCATCAGCGGCGTCAGCTTGCCGCTGGCGATGCCGAAGGCCAGGCCCACCTGCTCGGCGCGCAGGCAGCGCACCAGGGCCTGGGCGCCGGTCAGCTGCACGCGGTCACTCCTCGGCCTTGAAGCCGGTGGCCTTGACGATGGGGCCCCAGTGCGCGATGTCGCGTTTGAGCATGGCCGCGAACTCCTCCGGCGACTGGTGCTGCGGCTCGAGCGCGTTCCTGGCCAGCGCGTCCAGCAGCTCGGGTGACTGCAGGCTTTCGCGCACCTGCGCATTGAGGCGGTGCACCACGTCGGCCGGCGTCTTCGCCGGCACGAACCAGCCCAGCCATTCCTGCAGCGCGATGTCGGGGTAGCCTTGCTCGGCCATCGTCGGCACGCCGGGCAGGAAGGGCGAACGTTTCGGGCTCGTCAAGGCCAGCGAGCGCAGCTTGCCGGTCTTGATCGACGGCAGCACTTCGCCGAGCACGTTGAAGCTCACCGGCACCTGGCCACCGAGCAGGTCTTGCAGCAGCGGCGCGCCGCCGCGATAAGGCACGCTGTTGAAGTCGAACCTGGCCGAACGCTGCAGCATCATGCCGGCGAAGTGCAGGGCCGAACCCGCCGCCGGTATGCCGTACAGCGCCAGCTGCGGGTTCGCTCGCGCCCACTGCACGTACTCGGCCACGGTCTTGATCTCGGCCGGCAAACCGGGCCCGGCGGTGAACGAGTAGACATAGCCGCACAAGCTGCTGACCGGCGTGAAGTCGGCCACCGGGTCGTAGCTGAGCTTGCTGTAGATGTGCGGGTACAGCGACATGACCGAGCCCGGAATCTGCAGGATCGTCCTGCCGTCCGGCGCGGCGCGCTTGACGTAGTCCACCGCGATGCGGCCGCCGGCGCCGGGACGCGCGTCGAGCAGCAGCGATTCGGCGAACTTGCCGCGCAGCTTTTCGGTCAGCGGCCGCGCCACCATGTCGCCCATGCCGCCGGCGGGGAAGCCGGAGACGACGAATGCGGTGCCGCTGGCCTGCGCGCGCACGGTGGGTGCGCCGATGGCGGCGAGCGTGGCGCCGATGAAGCGGCGTCTGGCGAGTGTCATGCTTGTCTCCGGCTCTTGTCGAAGCGGACTGTAGGCAGCGCCGCGGGTTCGTCACATGGACAGATCCGCCACCCCTGCCTACATTCCGGCATTCACAGGAGCGCTGTTTGAAACCCGCCCCGCTGGCCGTGGCCTTTCGCGAAGTCCGGCATTTCCGGCCCGACGATTGCCTGCATGTGGAGCCGATCGCCGTGCGCGGGCGCATCCATGGCTGGACGATTCCGGCGCACCGCCACGATGGGCTGCACCAGTTCCAGTGGCTGCAGCAAGGCCGTGCGGAGGTCACGCTGGACGGCCGCTGCGTCAGCGTCGAAGGCCCGGCCGCGCTGATGCTGGCGCCCGGCTGCGTGCACGGCTTCGCCTACGCGCCGCAGACCGAAGGCCAGCAGCTCAGCGTGCCGACGAAGGCGCTGCTGCAGGGGCTGGCCGGGGCGCCGGCGCTGCTGGCCGGGCTGGAAACGTCGACGGTCATCGACACGGGGCTGGGCGCCGCCGACCGGGCCGAACTCGACGCGATGTTCCGCCAGCTCGTGGCCGAGTTCGAGCGCGACGCACCCGGCCGTGTCGAAGCGCTGCAGTCGCTGGCCTTGCTGGTGGCGCTGTGGTTCCTGCGCCATCCGGCCGTCGCGCCCGACGGCGCGCGGCCGGCCGGCCTGCGCGACACGCTGGTGCAGCGCTTTCGCACGCTGGTGCAGCGGCACTACCGCGAACACCGGCCGTTGTCGTTCTATGCCGAGACGCTGAAGGTCACGCCCGACCACCTGAGCCGCGCCTGCCGCGCCGTGGCCGGGCTGTCGGCGCTGGACCTGCTGCACGAACGCGTGCAGGTCGAAGCGCGCCGGCTGCTCGCCTTCACCGAGCTGCCGGTGGCTGAAGTGGCGGCTGCGCTCGGCTACGACGACGCGCAGTACTTCAGCCGCTTCTTCGCACGGCGCAGCGGCATGGCGCCGAGCGTTTACCGGCAGCGCGCCGCCGAAGGGCGCTCGGCGGCGCCAGCGCAGGAGCCTTGATCAATCGACTCCCGACTTGTAGCTGCCGATGCGCGAAATGCCGTCGAACGCGGCGCCGTTCGACTTCGGCGGGATCTCGCACTCGAGCATGTGGCTGCCGCCGAGGAACTTGTGGCCGTCCAAGGTCAGCGTGCCGGTCTCGATGCCGGCCGAGTTGCCTTCAGCGCCCTTCCATGCGGTGACGAACGAAGGCGGGTCGACGTTGGCATGGGGATGGTTGAAGAAGGCCCGGCAGCGCAGCCGATTGTCGCGGTTGGCGTTGACGACGCTGATCTGGATGTCGTCGCTGTTCTCGTGCTTGGCTTCGTGGATCAAGGGGCACAGCACGCGCATGGTCTGGCTCGGGTGCTTGTTGCCGATCTGCCCGTTCGGAAAGATCCACAGTGCGCCCTCGAAGGTGCGGCAGGCAATCGGCGCGTAGACGTACTGCGTCGCGCCGGCGGCATGCACCGCGGGGCTGAAGGCCACGGCAGCGCAGACGCCCGCCAGACCGCGCCACCGCGGGCGGCGCAGCGCGACGGCGGCGAGCCACGCCGCGGCCAGCAACGCCAGCGAGCTGGGCTCGGGCACGGCATGGCCGACCAGCTGGAACGCCGCGTCGATGGCGTCCGGGCCCTGCAGATCGCCGAGGCCGGCGCCGTCGAAGAAGGTGTAGCGCCCGGCGCCCTGCGCCGCCAGCGCGCCCATCCAGACGATGCTCGTGCCGTCGTAGGCGCCGCCGACCACGCCTTCGCGCACGCCGAACCAGCCACGGCCGGCGCCCAGTGCAAGCTCGACGGGCAAGGTCACGGTGAGTTCGAAGATGTCGTCGCTTTCGAAGAGCGTATCGACGCCGGTGTCGACGACCGACGGCGCCACGACACTGCCCGAAGCGATCAACGCGCCGGGTGCGTCGGCGGCGTCGGCGAAGAAGTACCACGACAGCGTGCCCGAGAAGCTGCGAAAGACGCCGTCGGCGACGCCATCGCCGCCGCCGCTGAGCGTGCCGTCCCGCATCCAGACCCGGAAGCCGCTGATGGCCGCCGGTGCGGCGAGCACGAAGTCGTTCGCCGACAGCAGCTGCGCAGCCTCGGGGCCGATGCCCATGCCGAAGTCGCCCTGGTCGTAGAGCAGGGTGGGCGCGGCGACGGCGTGAACGGCGGCCGCGAGGGTCAGTGCCGCAATGGCGCTCGAAGCGATGGATCTGCACATGGTGTTTTCCTCCTTGGGTGGGTCAGGACTGCGAGCGCCGCTTTGGGTGCCGCGTCAGCAGCACCAGCACGCTGCCGCCACCAATCTGCGCCGGCCGGCGTTTCGACCGCGTTTCGCGGCCGTGCCGGTTGCCCGGGGATCAGCCGGCGGCGACGACTTGCGCCAGCAGCGCCCGTAGCGTCGACGGCGTCGGCGGCAGCCCGTGCGGCGCATGGGCATCGGCCTGGAGCCCCAAGGCCTGCAGCGCCTGCCGGCGTACGGGTTCCTGCACCACCGGCAGCGCCAGCAGCTCGTGCAGCCAGCGCCGGGCCTGCCGATCGAGCCCCTGCGCGCGCGCGGCGGTCAGCACCAGCGCGGCACCGGTGCCGACGTTGTCGTGCTCCAGGCACAGGCGTGCCGCGGCCGCAATGTCAACGCGCGCCCGCGCCGGGTCACCCTCGGCCAGCGCCAGCCGGGCGCTGGCCTCGTGCGCAGCGGCGAGCACCGAGAAGTCGTGGTGGTCGATGGCCAGCGGCCGCGCCAGCAGCAACTGCCGGCGGGCCTGGTCGAAGTGCTGCAAGACCTGGTGGATGTGCGCCAGCTCGACATGCACATGGGGCAGGAAGTAGGTGTGGGCGCTGCGTTGCGCCATCAGCAGCGCCCGCTCGGCCCACGGCAACGCCTGTATGGGATCGGCCGCCAGCGAGTGGCTCTGTGCCATGTTGTACAGGTTGTAGACGCGTTGCACGGTGTCGCCGTCGTCACGGTTCAGCGCCATTGCGGCTTCCACCGCGGCGCGCGCCGCTTCGTGCCGGCCCAGCATGTTCAGCGCCATCGCCAGGCCGTCCTGCATCAGCGCCTGCACCGCCGGCAGTCGCGCACGGCGGGCCTGGTCCAGCCCGTCGGCCAGGTGCTGCGCGGCCAGCGCATGCTGCCCGTCCAATCGCGCGGCATGGCCGAGCGTGCGCAGCGCCATGACGACGCCGGCGCTGTCGCCTGCCGCGCGCAGCGTGGCCAGCGCCTGCTGTGCCAGCGCCACCGCCTGCGGCCGCCGTTCCTGCCACAGCAGCAGCCAGGCCTGCTGGGCCAGCAGTTGTGCCGCGACGACCTCGTCGCTGGCGAAGGCGGCTGCGGCATCGCGGGTCAAGGCCACCGCCTGGTCGATCTGCCCGCGCACGATGGACGACCACGGCAGCACGAACAGCACCGCTTCCAGCGCTGCCGCATCGCGCCGCGTGATCGCTTGTTGCCAGGCGGCCAGCAGGTTGTCGTGCTCGGCCGTCAGCGCCGCGCCCGGCTGTTGCGACAGGGCCAGGAACCAGCGGCTGTGGGCTTCATGCACGCTGGCAGCGTCGGGCCGCACGGCCAGCTTTTGCCGGGCGTGGAACAGCAGCAGCGCATGCATCTCGAAGCGGCCGTCCGGGCGCGGGGACAGCATCGACTTGTCCACCAGTGCCGCCAGCGTGGCCAGCTCGACGCCGGCCACCTGGCGCGCCGCCTCGCGCGTGAAGCCGCTGCGAAACACCGCCAGCCGCGCCTGCGCGTCGCGCTCGGCCGCGGTGAGCAGGCCCCAGGAGCGTTCGAGCACGGCGTGCAGGTCGACATCGCTGCCCTGGCCGAGGAAGTCGATGCCACGCGCCAGTTCATTCGCGATTTCCGCCGCCGGCAGCAGGCGGATCCAGCTCGCGGCCAGCTCCAGCGCCAGCGGGTGGCCGTCGAGCCGGCGGCAGATCTCGGCCACCGGTGCCAGGGCGGCGGCGGCGTCGAAGGCCGGGTTCACGGCGTGTGCGCGTGCGTTGAACAAGGCCACGGCCTGCGAGCGCAGCACGGCTTCGGCCGGCGCGCCATGCGCCGGCGCGGCCAGCCCCGCCAGCGGCAGCAGCCACTCGCCGTCGACCGCCAGACGTTCGCGCGAGGTGACGACGATGCGCAGCCCTGGCGCGCCGGCGAGCAGGCGCAAGACGGCGGGGCCGGCGTCGATGACGGCCTCGAAACCGTCCAGCACCAGCAGCAGCGACTTCGGCGCCAGCGTGTACGCCAGCGCCTGCACCGGGTCGGCCGCGCTGCCGACATCGACACCGAGTGCTGCCGCGATGCGGGCAGGCAGTTCCTGCGGCGTGCGGGCATCGTCGAGCGCGACGAACACGACACCTTGGGCAAAGCGCAGCGCCGCTGCGTCGGCGGCATGGCGCACCAGCCGCGTCTTGCCGATGCCGCCCGGGCCCAGCACCGTCACCAGCCGGCCGCCGGCCAGCAGCGCCGCCAGTTCGGCCAGTTCGCGCGCACGCCCGACCAGCGGCGACAGCGGCGCGATGCCGGGCGCGGCGGCGCCCCATGCCCGGGCCTGCAAGGCCTGCAGGGCCGACGACGGCGCGATGCCTTGTTCGGCCTGCAGCCGTTCGACATGGCGCCGCCACAGCGGCTGGGCAAGCTCGGGCCGTTGCAGCGCCGCGCCGGCACGCAGCGCGACGGCCATCGCTTCTTCATCGGCGGCGTCGACGGCCAGCATCTGCTCGGCCAGCGCCCAGGCCTGGCGGGCGTCGTCGCTGCGCGCGGCGGCCTGCAGCGCGGCGTTGCGCCACTGCGCCTGCCAGCGCTGGCGCTCCAGGCGCAGCCAGTCGCCGAAGGCCGTGCCGCCGAGCAGGCCGTCCAGGCCCTGCATCAGCGCGCCGGCGCCAACATCGGCGGCGCGGTGCCATTGGCATTCATCCCAGGCCTGGCGGAACTGGTGCACGTCGCTCGATGGTTGCCAGCGCAGCCCCTGCGGGCCTTCTTCCAGGCCCGGCACCTGCAGTGCGCGCAGGTCGTGGATCACCTTGCGCAGGTTGGCGCGGCCGGCGCGGTCGGGTCGCTCGGGCCAGAACAGGGCCGCCAGGCGGTCGCGCTCGACCCAATGCGCTTCGTAGCCCAGCAGGGCCAGCAGCTGATGTCGCCGCTCCGGGCCCAGCGGGCAGATACTGCCGCCGGGCCGGCGCCAGTGCGGCGGGCCGAGCAGACGCAGCGTCGGCAACAGCGGCTGGCCCGGCGGGGCCGGCAGGTCGGGGCTCGGCATGCCGCATGCTGCCAGCGGCGGCCGCCGCGTGCCATCCCCAAGCTGGGCCGCGTTGTTCAGCCCGCTGCCGGCTTGAACAGCGTGCGGTCGTCGAGGATGACCTTGGCCGTGCGCTCGAAGTGCGCCCGCAGCAGCGCCACCGCCTTGTCGGCGTCGCCGGCCAGCGCGGCTTCGAGCAAGGCCTGGTGCTCGCCTTTGACGCCGCGCTTGTGGAAGGCGCGCGGGGCCGACAAGCGCCGGTAGCGGTGGTGCTGGTCGGCGAGCTGTTCGCAAAAGCCGAGCAGCCAGCGTGAGCCGCAACCGCCGATCAGTGCGCGGTGGAAGGCGCGGTGCAGCGGCTCCCAGTCGGGGTTGTCTTCGAAGCGGTCTTCGCGCAGCGAGCGCGGCGTGCGCGCCAGCCGGTGGTGGGCCAGCACCAGCGCTTCTTCCCAGGCCGTGCTGCGCGCGGCGATCGACTCGCGCAAGGCGATCTCTTCGAGCCAGCAGCGCGTGCGCGTGATCTCGTCGAGATCGGCTGCGCTGATCTCGGCGACGACGAAGCCGCGCTGTTCGCGCCGCTGCACCAGGCCGTCGGCTGTCAGGCGGTTCAGCGCTTCGCGCAGCGGCGTCTGGCTGGTGGCGTAGCGCTCGCACAAGGCTTCGATGCCGAGCTTGCTGCCGGGTTCGAGCCGGCCGGCAAGCAGGTCGCCGCGCAGCTGGTCGTAGAGGTTGGTGGCCAGCGTGGCGGCCGAGGCGAGGGCAGGGGTACGGGCCATGGGTTCCGGTGTTTGGCACCGAATGTACACAAAATCCGGGGTGCGTCAATTTGTACCTGTACGCTTGCAGAATGCAGTTTTGTATATAAAAATGAAGCGAATCTTCTATCCCGGAGACCACCCACCATGAACCCGCTCAGCCTTGCCCAGGCCCGCACCTTGATCGACGCCGCGCTGGCCGAGGCCCGCGCCCAGGGCTTCAAGCCGATGGGCATCGTCGTCGTCGACGCGGCCGCGCAAGTCGTGGCGTCGGTGCGCGAAGACGGCGCCAGCGCGCTGCGGCTGGACATCGCGCAGGGTAAGGCCGGCGCGGCCATCGGCATGGGGGCGAGTTCACGCGTGCTGACGCAGCGCGCGAAGGATCTGCCGGCGTTCTTCGGTGCGGTGGCGGCCGTCGCCCAGCAGAAGTTCATCCCGCAGACCGGTGCGGTGCTGATCAAGGCGGCCGACGGCAGCGTCATCGGCGCCGCCGGCGCTTCGGGCGGCACCGGCGACGAAGACGAGCAGATCGTCATCGCCGGCATCACGGCCGCCGGCCTGACGCACGGCTGAAGCCGCCATGGCCGCCATGCGCTGCGCCTGTGGCATCGACGTGCACGCGCATGTCGTGCCCGAGCACCTGCCGGCCTACCTGGGGCGGCAGATGCCGGCACTGTGGCCGGCGATGGCCGACGCGCCGCCGGCCGGCGGGCTGTGCCACCGCCACGTCATGATCGGCGGCAAGAACTACCGCACGGTCTCCGAGAAGTGCTGGAGCGTGCCGCGCCGGCTGGCTGATCTGCCCGAGATGGGTTTGGCCTGCCAGGTGCTGTCGCCGATGCCCGAGCTGCTCAGCTACTGGCTGGCGCCGGCCGACGGCCAGCAGCTCGTGCGCTACCTGAACGAGCAGATCGCCGCGATGGTGGCCGAATCGGCCGGCGCGTTGCTCGGCCTGGGCGCGGTGCCGCTGCAAGACATCGACCTGGCGATCGCCGAACTGCGCCATGTCGTGCAGACGCTGGGCCTGGCCGGTGTCGAGATCGGCAGCAACATCAACGGCGTGGCCATCGGCGATGCTCGTTTCGACGCGTTCTTCGAAGCCTGCGCAGCGCTCGGCGCCGCGGTCTTCGTGCATGCGCTGAAGCCGGCCGGCATGGACCGGCTGGTCGGCCCGCCGGCGCTGGAGCAGGTGCTGGCCTATCCCACCGATGTCGGCCTGGCGGCTGCGTCGGCCATCATCGGCAACCTGCTCGTGCGCCACCCGTCGCTGCGCATCGCCTTCAGCCATGGCGGCGGCACGCTGGCATCGCTGCTGCCGCGGCTGCAGCAAGGCGCGCAGGTCTTCCCGGCGCTGCGCGAACAACTGCAGCAATCACCGGTGCAACAGGCGCGGCAGTTCTATTACGACACGCTGGTCTACGACGAGCCAACGCTACGCCACCTGGTCGCCAGCTTCGGCGCGACGCAGCTGATGCTGGGCAGCGACTACCCGTTCAACTTCCACGAGCGGCGGCCCGCTGCGCGCGTCGAGGCCGGCGGCTTCGACGAGGCCACGGCGCAGGCGCTGCTGCACGGCAACGCACGCCGCTTCCTGGGCCTGCCTGACGAGGAGCCCAAGCCATGAGTTCGCCCTGGATCGAAGCGCTGCGCAGCGTGGCGCTGAACGTGCCCGACCTGGCTGCGGCCGAGGCCTTCTACACCGGCACCTGGCACCTCGACGTCGCCGCGCGCGAGCCCGGCGTGCTGTACCTGCGCGGCACCGGCGCTGACGCCTACCTGCTGGCGCTGCACGCCGGCGGGCCGCCGGTGCAGCTGCGCGAGGTCACGCTGCGCGCCCGCAGCGCCGATGCGCTGGCCGCCATCGCCGCCGCTGCCGTGCGGGCCGGCGGCCGCGTGCTGCAGCCTGCCGCGCCGCTGCAGGCCCCCGGCGGCGGCCAGGCGCTGCTGCTGTGCGACGGCGACGGCCGCCGTTTCCAGATCGTGCACGGCGACGCGCTGAACGCCGATGCGCAGGAAGCGAAAGACCGGCCGCTGCGTCTGGCGCACACGGTGCTGAACAGCCACGACGTCGCCGCGACGCAGCGCTTCCTGGAGCAGGCGCTCGGCTTCACGCTGGCCGACCGCACGCGGATCATGGCTTTCATGAACTGCAACCGCGACCACCACAGCATCGCCCTGGGCGACGCCGACAACGACGCGCTGAACCACATCGCCTTCCTGATGCCCGACCTCGATTCGGTGATGCGCGGCGGCGGCCGCATGAAGGACGCCGGCTTCGCCATCGAATGGGGCCCCGGCCGCCACGGCCCCGGCGACAACGCGTTCAACTACTTCGTCGGCCCCTTCGGCGAGGTCATCGAATACACCGCCGAGGTCGAGCAGATCGACGACAGCTACCGCGCCGGTGGCCCGGCGGACTGGACCTGGCCGCCCGGCCGCGTCGACCAATGGGGCATCTCCACGCCGCCGAGCGCGCGCCTGAAAGCGGCGCAGCGCGCGGTCTTCTTCATGCCTTCGTAAGAGGACTCTTGCCATGCGATTCACCACCTTCGTCGACCAGGGCCGCACGCGCCTGGGCGTGCTCGACGGCGACAGCGTCGTCGACCTGAACCAGGCCCAGCCGCAGGTGCCGCCCGACCTGCGCGCCGCGCTCGAAGCCGGCGTCGACCTGCTGGCGGCCGGCACGGCGGCATTGGCGTCGGCCGCCACACGTCGACCGCTGGCGTCGCTGACGCTGGCGCCGCTCGTGCCCGAACCGGGCAAGACGGTGTGCCTGGGCCTGAACTACTTTGACCATGCCAAGGAAGGCGGGCGCGACAAGCCCGAGTACCCGTGGTTCTTCTTTCGCGGCAAGAGCTCGCTCGTCGGCCACGGCCAACCGGGCCGCGTGCCGCAGGTGTCGGGCAAGTTCGACTACGAAGCCGAGCTGGCGGTCGTCATCGGCCGCAAGGTGCCGCGCCATGTGCGCCAAGCCGACGCGCTGGGCTATGTCTTCGGCTACAGCTGCTTCAACGACATGTCGGTGCGCGACTACCAGAAGCGCACACCGCAGTGGACCATCGGCAAGAACTTCGACGCCACCGGCGGCTTCGGCCCGGTGCTGGTGACGGCCGATGAACTGGCGCCGGGCGCCACCGGCCTGCGCATCCAGAGTCGGCTGAACGGCCAGGTGATGCAGGACGCGAACACCGACGACATGATCTTCGGCGTGGCCGAGACGATCGCGCTGCTGGCCGACTGCATGACGCTGGAGCCGGGCGACGCCATCATCATGGGCACGCCGGCCGGCGTCGGCCAGGCCCGCACGCCGCCGGTGTGGATGAAGGCCGGCGACACCATCGAAATCGAGATCCAGCGCATCGGCACGCTGGTCAACCCGATAGCGAACGAAGCGGCCTGAAGGCATGCCGACGCGCCACGACATCGCCATCGTCGGCTTCGGTCCGAGCGGCGCTGCGGCGGCGGCGCTGCTCGGCCAGGCCGGCCACAGCGTCTACGTCTGCGACCGGCTGACGGCGGTCTACGACAAGCCGCGCGCGATTGCGCTGGACCACGAGATCCTGCGCCTGTTCCAGCAGCTTGGCATGGCAGACGCGGTGCTGCCCTTCATCGAGCCTTTCACCGACAGCTGCTTCTACGGCGCCAGCGGCCAGATGATCCGCCGCATGACGATGCTGGCGCCGCCGTACCCGCAGGCCTGGACACCGTCGATGGTGTTCACGCAGCCGCCGGTGGAAGCGGCGCTGCGTACGCTGGTACAGGCACTGCCGAACGTGACGGTCGAGCTGGGCGTCGAAGTGAGCGGGCTGATGCAGAGCGGCGACACGGCCACGCTGGCGCTGGCTAACGGCAAAAGTGTGGAGGCCCGCTACGTCATCGGCTGCGACGGCGCCAGCAGCACGGTGCGCACGCTGGCCGGCCTGCGGCTGGACGACCTGGGCTTCGACGAACCCTGGCTCGTCGTCGACGTGCTCGCGAACGAGCGCGGCCTGGCCAAGCTGCCGGCCACCAGCGTGCAGTACTGCGAGCCCGAGCGGCCGTGCACGCTGGTCATCGGGCCGAAGAACCACCGCCGCTGGGAGATCTCGCTGAAAGCCGGCGAAGACCCGAAGCAGGCCGCCACGCCCGAAGGCACCTGGGCCTTGCTGAAGCGCTGGATCACGCCCGAAGACGGCGAGCTCTGGCGCCAGGCCAGCTACCGCTTCCACGCGCTGGTGGCGGCCCGCTGGCGCGAGCGCCGCGTCTTCATCGCCGGCGACGCCGCGCACCAGCAGCCGCCCTTCCTGGGCCAGGGCATGTGCCAGGGCTTGCGCGATGTTGCCAACCTGGCTTGGAAGCTGGACGCGGTACTGCGCGGCCAGGCCGGCGACCGCCTGCTCGACAGCTACGGCGCCGAACGCCAGGCGCATGTGCGCGAGCTGACGACGCGGCTGAAAGGCATTGGCGCGCTGATCGGCGAACGCGATCCGGCCTTGGCCCGCGCACGCGACGAACGGCTGCTGGCCGAAGCCGGCGGCAGCGTCCAGCCGACGCCACGGCAGGACGTGTTGCCGCGGCTGGACTGCGGTGCGCTGGCGCAAGCCGACAGCACGGGGCGCGGCACGCTGTTCCCGCAGCCGTGGTTGTGGCGTGAAGGCCAGCGCGTGCGCATGGACGAGGTGCTCGGCCGCGGCTGGCGCCTGATTGCGGCCGATGAATGTGCCGTCGGCGAAGCCATCGCCGGCTTGCGCGGCGCGACGCTCGCCGAGCTGGACGAAGCCGACGGCGTGCTCGCCGGCTGGTTCGACCGCCACCGCTGCGCCGCCGCGCTGGTGCGGCCGGATCACTACGTGTTCGGCACCGTGGCGGCGGCGGCCGACGTGCCGGCGCTGCTGGCCGAGGCGGCGGCGGCATTGCGCTGAAAGACATCCCGGAGACAACGATGCAAAGAAGACCGTTCGTATTCGCACTCGCCGGCGCTGCGCTGGCCGGCGGCCGCCCGGCGCTGGCGCAAGGCTGGCCCGACAAGCCGATTCGCTTCGTGCTGTCGCAGCCGGCGGGCTCGGGGCCTGACAACGTCGCCAGGCTGCTCGGCGACCGCCTGGCCAAGACCTGGGGCCAGCCCGTGGTCATCGACAACAAGCCCGGCGGGCAGAACACCATCGGCGCCCAGGCGGCGGCGCGCGCCGCGGCCGACGGCAGCACCTTCTACTTCGCGACGACCGCGGCGCTGGTCACCAACGCCTACCTGTTCAAGCAACTGCCCTACGACCCGCAGAAGGACTTCGTGCCGGTGGCCTTCATCGCGCGCAGCCCCTTCGGCCTGCTGGTGGAGGCGAACTCGCCGCTGCGCAGCTTGCAGGACTTCATCGCCCGCGCCCGCTCCAAGCCGGGCGAGCTGACCTTGGGCAACGAAGGCCCGCGCACCTTCAGCGGCATGATCTCGCGCGTGCTGGCGGCGCGGCTGAAGGTCGACGTCAACCAGGTGCCGTATGCATCGGTCGGCGTCGCGGTGCAGAACGCCGTCGGCGGCCAGGTCGAAGCGGTGGTGACCGACCTGCCGTCGACCGCGGCGCTGGTCAAGGCCGGGCGCCTGCGCGTGCTGGCCGTGACGACGGCGCAGCGCGTGGCCGGCTTCGAATCGGTGCCGACCTTCGCCGAGACCTTGCCCGGCTTCGAGATGGTCGGCTGGTTTGCGCTGGTGGCGCCGACCGGCACGCCCGCCGCGGCGATCCAGCGCGCCAACCAGGACGTCAACGCGCTGCTCAACGAGCGCGAATTCGCCGAGCGCATCGCCGCCATCGGCCCGGTTGCCGACGGCAGCCTCGGCGTGGACCAGGTCGGCGCCTTCCTGCGCACCGAGCACACCCGCTGGGCGGCCGCAACGCGCGAGATCGGCGTGTTGCCGGAGTAACGGCTACGTCAGCGCGCCGGCGGCAGTTCCCGCTCGACCACGGCCGTGAACCAGCGCACGCCCAGCGGCAGCGCTGCGTCGTTGAAGTCGTAGCCCGGGTGGTGTAGCGGCCGTGCCGATGCCGTGCCGCCCTGGCCCAGCCACAGGTAGGCGCCGGGCCGGGCCTGCAGCATGAAGGCGAAGTCTTCCGACGTGAAGGCCGGGCGCGGTGCCACGCTGGCCTGCAGGCCGCACGCGGCCGCGGCGGCCAGGGCCGTCTCGGCCTGCGCAGTGCTGTTCACGGTGGCCGGGTAGTAGCGCGTGTAGTCGACTTCGATCTCGGTGTTGCTGGCCAGCGCCACGCCTTGTGCCACGCCGCGCAGCGCGGTCTCGATGCGGTCTTGCGTCGCGGGGTCGAAGCTGCGCACGGTGCCGGTGATGTCGACCTGCGCCGGCAGCACGTTGTGCGAGTGGCCGCCTTCGATGCGCGTCACCGACAGCACCGCCGATTCGCCGGGATCGATGCGGCGGGCGACGATGGTGTTCAGCTGCGTCACGAGCTGGCTGGCGGCCAGGATGGCGTCGGCCGTGTGTTGCGGCTGCGCGGCATGGCCGCCGCGGCCACAGACGCGGATGTCGAAGCGGTCGGCCGCGGCCATGATCGGCCCGGGCCGGGTCTGCGCCTGGCCCAGCGGCAGATCGGGCCAGTTGTGCGAGGCATACACCGCGTCGCACGGAAAGCGCTCGAACAAGCCGTCCTGGACCATCGCGCGGGCGCCGCCGCGGCCTTCTTCGGCCGGCTGGAAGACGAAGACCACCGTGCCGTCGAAACGCCGCGTGCGCGCCAGCTGGCGCGCCGCGCCGAGCAGCATGGTCGTGTGGCCGTCGTGGCCGCAGCCGTGGTGCACGCCGGGCATGCGGCTGGCGTAGGCCACGTCGCTCTGCTCGGCCATCGGCAGTGCGTCCATGTCGGCGCGCAGGGCGATGCTGCGCGTGCTGCTGCCCTGCCGCAGCACGCCGACGACGCCGGTGCCGCCGATGCCTTCGTGCACGTCCAGCCCCAGCTCGCGCAAGGCCGCGGCCACGATGCCGGCGGTGCGGTGTTCGGCGAACGCCAGCTCGGGGTGCGCATGCAGGTCGTGCCGCAGCGCGCGCAGCGCCGGCAGCAGGTCGGCGACGTCGCCGGCCACCGCTTCACTGGCCGGCATCGACAGCGTCGGCGAGTTGGCCGAGCGTGTGGAAGTGGTAGCTCGGCGTCGTCAGCTGCTCGACTTCCAGCGTGCCGCCGAAACCGGGCTGGCCGTGGCGGCGCTCGATCCAGCAGGTCTTCAGGCCCAGCTTCGTGGCCACGCCGATGTCGTGGTACTGGCTTTGCGCCACGTGGAGGTTGTCTTCGCGGGTGAAGCCGCGCGTGCTGAGCCGACCGCGCGCGAAGGCGAAGAACTGCGGGTCGGGCTTCTCGCACAGCGCGTCGTCGCAAGTCACGCTGTCGTCGAAAGGCATGTCCAGCGTCTTCTCGAAGTGCGACAGCGCCCAGCGCTGTGCGTTCGTCATCGCGACCAGCTTGAAGCGCTGGCGCAGCCGCTTCAGCGCTGCCACCGAATCGGGGAAGGCCGGCCACTCGGCCACCGAGTCGCGAAAAGCCTCGGCCAGTGCGGCGCTGTCCGGCAGGCCGAGTTCGGGCGCGATGGCGTGCCACACGCGCACCAGGTCGTTCGGGTACCAGTCGACGTCGGCGCTCTTGCGCGCGCGGCGGTAGGCGGCCAGGAAGGTATCGTCGGACACCGCGGCGCCGGGCACGGCGCGGTGCAGGTAGGCGAGCATCCCGCCTTCGAAGTCGATCAGCGTGCCGACGACGTCGAAGCTCAGGACCTTGAAGTTCTGCAAAGGCATGGTGGTTCCGTCAAGGGTTGGAAGCGGATGAGAGCGAGCGGTACTGCCACGGCGTCATGCCGCACAACCGCTTGAAGCGCCGTGCCAGGTGGCTTTGGTCGCAGAAGCCGCATTCGCTGGCCGCGCTGGCCACTGTCGCGCCCTGGCGCAGCAGGGCTTGCGCGTGGCGCACGCGCAGCAGGCTGACGTAGCGGTGCGGCGCCACGCCCATGCGCTGGCGGAACACGGTGGCAAAGCGCCACACGCTCAGGCCGCTGATCGCAGCCAGGCCTTGCAGCGGCAGCGGCTCGGCGAGGTGGGCGTCGATGTGGGCCAGCACCGGCGCCAGCGGGTTGCGGCGCTCGGCGGTGTCGTTCGAAGGCGTGCACATGGGTCGCAGCTTAAAAGCGCGGCCCACCGCCGTGGCACCGTAAAGCGCGCGCCGCGCGGCAGCGAATTGCGTTGTGCGGCGCCGGCTGCGCAGATCCTGCGGTGCTTCGTCAGAGACTGAACAGCCTTCACCGCAGAGGGGCGGAGGACGCAGAGGCCACGCAGAGGAAGTCCAGGCTTTCCTCTGCGAAGCTCTGCGTCACTCCGCCCCTCTGCGGTGAAGGTATTGCTTTAGGTATTGCTTCGGGCGCCGGCGCCGAAGCAAGACTGAACAGCCTTCACCGCAGAGGGGCGGAGGACGCAGAGCCCACGCAGAGGAAGTCCAGGTTTTCCTCTGCGAAGCTCTGCGTCACTCTGCCCCTCTGCGGTGAAGGTATTGCTTTAGGTATTGCTTCAGGCGCTGGCGCCGGCGCCGAAGCGGCCGATGGCGAACGCTTCGATCGGCGTCGACGTGCGCCCGGTCGCCAGCAGTTCGGCCATGACCTCGCCGACGCCCGGGCTGATGGCGAAGCCTTCGCCGTTGAAGCCGAAGGCGTAGTGCAGGCCGGGCACGCGGGCGCTGGGGCCGAGTACCGGCGCCCAGTCGCTGGTGTAGCCCTCGATGCCGCTCCAGACGCGGATCAGCTGCACGTTCGCGAACGCCGGCACGAAGCGGCGCAGTTCGCGCAGCTGGCGCAAGGTGTTGTCGGGCCGCACGGTGGCGCGCACCGCGTCGGCCAGCGCCGGGCCCTTGAGGCCGCCGCCGAAGACGATGTTGCCGCGTGCGATCTGGCGGAAGTACAGGCCTTCGGTCTCGATCGGGGTCGACACGCCGATCGACGGGCCGATGGCGTACGGCAGCGGCTCGGTCACGCCCATCTGCGGGCCGCGTGCGTCCAGCGGCACGGGCTCGCCGAAGGCCTGCGCAAAACGCGCCGACCAGGCGCCGGTGGTCAGCAGCAGCTGGGCGGCGCGGTAGTCGCGCCCGTCGCTGGTGTGCGCGACGAAGCCGCTGCCGTCGCGTTCGATCCGGGTGACTTCGCTGTGCTCGAAGACGTTCGCACCGGCGCGGCGCGCCGCTCGGCCGAAGGCCGGGCCGGCCAGGCGCGGGTTGGCGTGGCCGTCCAGCGGCGACAGCGAACCCGCCACCACCTCGTCGCTGAAGATGCCCCAGCGCCGGCGCAGTGCCGCGGCGCTGAACATCTGCAGGTCCAGCCCCAGCGGCTGCACGTCGCGCACATGCTGCTCCAGCTTGGCGGCCTGCTGCTCGGTGTAGCAGACGCGCAAGTGGCCATAGGGCACGAACTCCAGGTCTTCGCCGAGCAGCTCGTGCACACGGCCCCAGACGGCGCGCGCCCGGTTTGCCAGCGGGATCTGCTCCAGCGCGCGGCCCTGCCGGCGCACGTTGCCGAAGTTGGTGCCGCTGGCCTGGCGGCCGATCAGCCCGCGTTCGAGCAGCGTCACGCGCAGGCCGTGGTGGCGGCGCAGGAACAGCGCCGTCGTGGTGCCCATCAGGCCGCCGCCGATGATGAGCACGTCGCTGTGCTGGCCGTCACCCATGTTCTTGTGCGCCTTCCTGTGCGCTCATCAGCACCGGCTTCACCGGCGCCTGGCCGCGCAGGCGCCCGACCTGTTCGACCGGCAGGCTGGCGGCGGCGGCCACCACTTCGGCCGCCGCGTGGCCGCAGTAGCGGCCCTGGCAGCGGCCCATGCCGACGCGGCTGAAGGCCTTGGCGCGGTTCAGCTCCTGGCTGCCCAGATCGAGCACGCTGCGGCGCAGCTCGCCGGCGGTGACGGCTTCGCAGCGGCAGACGATGGCGTCGTTCGGCAGTGCCGCCGCATGCGCGTGCGGCCACGGGAAGGCTTGCACCAGGCCGGCCCGGAAGCCGTCCATCGTGGCCAGCGTGCGCTGCAGGCGGCTGTGTTCGGCCGTGAACAGCGTCTGGCCGCGCGCGTGCTTCAGGTCGTCCAGTGCGGCCAGCGCGGCCAGCCGGCCGGCGGCTTCGGCACCGTCGGCGCCGAGGATGCGGGCGCCGTCGCCGGCCAGGTAGACGCCGGGCACGCTGCTGCGGCCGCAATCGTCGATGCGCGGCAGCCACTGGCGGCTGGCCGCTTCGAACGCGAAATCGCAGCCGGCCAGGTCGGCCAGTTGCGATTCGGCGCGCAGATGCCAGCCCAGGCCGACGGCGTCGCAGGCGAACGTGCGCTCGGCGCCGCGTGCGTCGCGCAGCACCACGGCCGAGACGCCGTCATTGGGCGTGCCTTCGATACGCAGCGGCGTCACCGCGTTCAGGACAGAGACGCCGGCGCGCCGCAGCGCCGCCCGCAGCGCCAGCCCGCGCAGCAGCAGGCGCGGGCGCCGCAGCAGGCCGCGCAGCGCGGCCCAGCCGGGCACCGCCGGCGCGGTGTCCAGCACCGCTTCGACGCGTGCGCCGGCCTTCACGTACTGCGCCGCCACCAGGTACAGCAGCGGCCCGCTGCCCATGAAGACGACGCGCGAGCCGATGGCGCAGGCCTGTGCCTTCAGCGCGATCTGCGCCGCGCCCAGGCTGTAGCAGCCGGCGTGCTGCCAGCCCGGCACCGGCATCAGCCGGTCGGTGGCGCCGGCGCAGACGACCAGCGCATCGAAGCCCAGCTCGGCCGTGGTGCCGCTGGCGGCGTGCACGGTGTGCAGCCGGCCGGCCGTGAGGTTCCAGGCCAGCGTCTCGCTGCGGTAGTCGACCTGCTCGCGCAGTGCATCGAAGTCGCGGTGCAGGGCCTGTGCCTTCGCGGCTTCGCTGCCGTACAAGGTGGCGGCGCTGCGCTGGAAGCCATCCGGCTGGCGGCGGTAGATCTGGCCGCCATCGCGGCGCCCTTCGTCGACGACGATGGGCTGCACGCCGGCTTCGACCAGCGCCTGCGCAGCGCGCACGCCGGCAGGCCCGGCGCCGACGACCACGACGCGCGGCGTCATGGCAAGGCCTCGCCGCGCTGGCGCATGGCTACTTCCGGTGTCATCGGCCAGTGCGATGCCGGCGGCGTGGTGCGAACGTCCATGCCGTCGACGACCACCGTCGAGCAGGCGCGCAGCCGCTGGCCGGCGCCGTCCCAGACCCAGCAGTCCTGGCAGGCACCCATCAGGCAGAAGCCGGCACGGTTGCCGTCGCCGAACTCCGATGTGCGCACGCGCCGGCCGTGCGTCAGCAAGGCCACGAGCAGCGTGTCACCTTCCAGTGCGCCGGCAGGCTGGCCGTCGATGAACAGCTGCAGGGCAGGGCGTGCGGTTTCGGCCAGGCGCACGAAGCGCCCGCCGCTGCCGGGCTTGGGCAGGGGCTCGTTCATGAGCGGTGCGCTCTCAGGTGCTGGACGGGAACAGCCGTTCGATCGGGTAATGCGTCTTGATGAACGGCGACTTGATGACGATGAAGCTGAAGTACTTCTCGATGCCGATGTTGCGTTCGAGCAGGTCTTCGATCAGCGCCTGGTAGTGGTTGACGCCGCGCGTCGTGAACTTCAGCAGGTAGTCGTAGCCGCCGCTGACCAGATGGCACTCCAGGATCTCGTCGACGCCGCGGATCGCCGCCTCGAAGCGCACGAAGTCTTCGCGGTGGTGGTCGGACAGCGTGACCTCGGTGAACACCGTCAGCGTGTCGCCCAGCTTCTCCAGCCGCAGCTGCGCGCCGTAGCCCGAGATGTAGCCCGCCTGTTCGAGCCGCTTGACGCGGATCAGGCACGGGCTGGGCGACAGGCCGACCGCGTCGGCCAGGTCGACGTTGGTGATGCGGCCGTTCTTCTGCAGCTGGCTCAGGATGCGCAGGTCGAGGCGGTCGAGCTTGAGGGAGCTGGTCACGGGCGTGCGGGCAGGCTGGGGACATCGATTGTGCGGCAGTGCGGGCGAGACTTCAGTTGTTCGAGCGCGCTTCGCGCGACGCGCAACGCATGAAGCGGGCGGCAGGTTCGATCGG
>Ga0307515_10001983_pt1 | contig 45325 bp, 37 predicted proteins | sample 17_EM_MG_FD_194513 | JGI IMG/M metagenome (GOLD analysis project Ga0307515, IMG submission 194513) | Populus trichocarpa ectomycorrhiza microbial communities from riparian zone in the Pacific Northwest, United States - 17_EM | ecosystem: Host-associated > Plants > Roots > Unclassified | place... | reverse complement strand
CGCCGCCGTGCGCGGGCGAGCCACCGGCTCGGCGGCGATCGGCGCGGCGGCGATCGGCGCGGTGACGGCCTCGGGGCGCGGCGCCGCGGCGGCGTCGAGGTTGCGCAGCCGGTCGCGCACGGCGCGCGCAGTGGCGGGGCGGTGCTCCGGCGGCTTCTCGAGCAGCTGATCGATCAGATCGGACAGCGCGCGCGGGACATCGGGCGCCAGCTCGTACGCCGGCCGCTGCCGGTCGTTGAGCACGCGCAGGATGGTCACGGCGTCGTTGGCGGCGGCGAACGGGCTCGTGCCGGTGACCAGCTCGTAGAGCAGCACGCCGAGCGAGAACAGATCGGAGCGCGCGTCGATGTCCTGGCCCTGGACCTGCTCGGGCGACATCGCGCGCGAGGTGCCGACCGCGAAGCCATCGCGGGTCAACGGCTCGTGGATCGAGTCCTCGCGCGCGGCCGCGGTGGCGCGGCGCGCGATCCCGAAGTCGGCGATCTTGGGCTGGCCGTCGGTGCCGATCAGGATGTTCTCGAGCTTGAGATCGCGGTGGACGATGCCCTGCTGGTGGGCGTGATCGAGGCCGTCGGCGATCTCGACGGCGATCCGCACGACCTCGGCGGCGGCCATCGGCCGGTCGCCGACCAGGGTGTGCAGGCTCGGCCCCGCCACGTACTCCATGATCAGGTGATCGGCGGTGTCGTCGGTGACCAGGTCGAAGACCTGGACGATCGCGCGGTGGTTGAGCCGCGCGGCGAGCTGGGCCTCGCGGCGCAGCCGGGCGCGGAACGTGCGATCGCGCTCGAGCCCGGGCCGGATCCGCTTGATCGCGACGCCGCGGCGAAGCACCGGATCTTCGGCGAGGAACACCTCGCCCATGCCGCCGCGGCCCAGCCGGGTCAGGATGCGGTAGCGGCCGAGGTAGCCGCCGAGCTGATCGGACGACGCGGCCGCGTCATCGTCGGGCCGCTCGGCCCCCAGCGCCTGGGTCGCGGCCGTGCCCGCATGCGCACCGCCGCGCACCGCGCGATCCGCGGCGACGCGCGGGCCGGGCGGCGGCAGCAGCTCGTCGGTGCCGGCGATCGCGCGCACCGCGTGGGTCGGCTCGCCGTCGGCGAGCAGCGCGTGGGCCTCGCGCATCGCGATCGCCGCGCCCGGATCGGCGAGCCGGCGGACGACCTCGAGCGTGCGGCTGTCGGCGGCGCCGAGCGCCGGACTGCCGGCGACCAGCGCGCACAGCAGGCGGCCCAGCGCGGCCACGTCACCCTGGGCGAGCGCGGCGTGGTCGGCGATGCCCAGCGCGGCGACGCAGATGCCCAGGATCTGCGGCGCGTGGCCGGGCGCCCAGAGCACGTTGTCGAGCTCGAGGCCGCCGTGGACCAGGCCGCGCTCGTGGGCCGCCGCCAGCGCCGCCGCCAGCGCGGCGCCGAACGGGCGCGCCTGTCCGGGCGCCGGACGACGGCCGCCGCGCAGCGACGCCAGCGCGTCATCGACCGCGTCCGCGATCAGGTACAGATCGCTGCCGTCGTGATCGAGGTCGCGGAACCGGATCAGCCCGGGGTGCGTGAGCTCGCGGTGCAGCACCAGCAGCCGGCCCAGCGCGTCGCGGCGGGCGCCCAGCTCGCCCGGCAGGTACAGCGTGGCGCGCTCGCCGCCGTCGCGCTGTCCGGCGTAGTAGGTGCCGCAGAGGTCGCGACCGAGCGTGCGCTCGATACGCCAGGGACCCAGCCGCATCACCATTGCATTCATGAGCTGCGCGCGCGGCGCGCCACCCCTCCTGTCCCTGGCCCTGCGCCGAGCTAGCACCCCATGGTAGGCGGCTGCGCCGGACGTCGCAAGAGGCACCGCAGGTGACCCGCGGCGAGCGACGGCGCGCGGCGAGCGCCGCTGACCGGCGCGATTGCAGCGCCGAGCCCGGCGCAGCTGATCAAGTCAGCCAGACCAGCGCGATCCCCGAAGCGCTGGCGACCACGACGGTTGCGATTCCGATCGCGCGCAGCCGCGAAGCAGACGGCGCGACGATCACCAGCATCGTGGCCAGCGCCGCCAGGGGTACGGCGGCGACGAGCACCGGGCGCGTCACCAGCGCGAGCCCACCGACGACCGTCGTCGCGACCAGGACCGCGGCGACCACGCGATCGATCATCGAGGCAGATCGCTTGTGGCGCGCGAGCACCCGATGAACCGCGACCACGATCGCGCCGAACCCGATCGACCAGGCGGCCCACAGCGCGATCGCAGCTCCCGGGGAGCCTCCGCTGGACACCAGGATCGGCGCGGAGGCGCCGGTCAGCGCCACGCAGGCGATCAGCTCGCCGGCCAGCGTGTGCTCCGCGCGACGCCAGGCCAGCAGAACGACGACGACACCCCAGGCACCGACGAGCGCAGCGACCTCGGCCGACGCGACGGGCGCCAGGGCGAGGCCCGTCGCGCCGAGCACCGCCGCGCCCGCGGCAAGGATGGTCAACCGCCGGCGCGCACGCGCGCCGTCCGTGGCCAGCATCCGCGGCCCGCGGTGGCCCAGGACGACCAGCAACGGCTCGTTGGCGAGGAACGCGAGGCAGGCCCCGATGGCGAGCGCGACCGTCGAGACCTGGGGAGCGCGCACCAGGCAGCCGGTGAGCATCGGGATGGCGAGCTGGAAGTACGCGCCATGCTCCCGGGGCCACAGCGAACGTCGCGGCATGCCGGACTCCCTCAGCAACGAGCGCGCCCGGCGGATCGAGCCGTGGAGCCGCATCGCGCGCAGCTCCTGCGGCGCGGCTGGCGCGGTGCGAACCGTTTGCGTGAATCCCTCCCGGCAATGCCAGGAACGGCTGGTGCGGGTCGTGCAGCTGCTGCGCGCATGCGCCGCCTCTGGATCGGACTTGTTGTCGTTCTCGCCGTGTCGTTCGGTGTGCTCGGGTGGGTAGGTTCACGGATCTATCAGCTCGCGCCGCCCATTCCGGATCGCGTGGTGAGCACGGAGGGTCGGGTCATCTTCGACACCGGCGATGTCTCCGCCGGGCAAGATGTCTGGCGGTCGTTCGGCGGCATGGAGCTGGGCTCGATCTGGGGCCATGGCGCGTACGTCGCGCCGGACTGGACCGCCGACTGGCTGCACCGCGAGCTGGTCAGCGTGCTCGACGGCTGGGCCGCCGGCACGGGCGCGACCTCGTACGACAGCCTCGCACCGGAACACCAGGCCGGGCTGCGCGAGCGTCTGACCCGGCAGTACCGGACCAGCACGTACGATGCGGCGACCAGGACGATCACGGTCTCGCCCGAGCGAGCGCGCGCGGTCGATGCGAACATCGCCTACTACACCAGGCTGTTCGCCGACGGTCGCGACGACTACGCGCTCCCCCGGGGTGCCGTGGCCGAGCCCGAGCGGGCCCGCAAGCTGGCGGCGTTCTTCTTCTGGTCGGCCTGGGCCGCGGGCACGCAGCGCCCCGGCGAGGCCATCACCTACACCAGCAACTGGCCGCACGAAGAGCTGATCCGCAACGTGCCGGCCTCCGACGCGATCGTGTGGACCGGCGTCAGCATCCTCGTGCTGCTCGGCGGCATCGGCGGGCTCGGGTTCTGGCACGCCGCGAAGAAGAAGGACGAAGCGCCCGAGGTCGTGCCGGAGCGCGACCCGATGCTCGGCGCGAAGCCGAGCCCGTCGCAGCTCGCCACGGTCAAGTACTTCTGGATCGTGTGTGCGCTGTTCGTGTTGCAGCTCGTGGTCGGCATCATCACCGCGCACTACGGCGTCGAAGGCTCGTCGTTCTACGGCATCCCGCTGGCCAAGATCCTGCCCTACTCGGTGGCGCGGACCTGGCACCTCCAGCTCGGCATCTTCTGGATCGCGACCGCGTGGCTCGCCGCCGGTCTCGCGCTCGCGCCGTCGATCGGCAAGGAGCCGCGCCGCCAGAAGCTCCTGGTCAACGTCCTGTTCGTCGCCCTCGTGGTCGTCGTGCTCGGCTCGCTGGTCGGTGAGCTCGTCGCCGTCCACGGCAACCTGAGCGTCGCCGGCGTCTGGTGGTTCGGCCACACCGGCTACGAGTACATCGATCTCGGTCGGTTCTTCCAGATCGCGCTGCTCATCGGCCTGGTGCTGTGGGTGGTCCTCGTCGGACGCGCGCTGTGGCCGGCGCTGCGCCGCCGCGACGCGCAGCGTCCGCTCATCGTCATGCTGCTGATCTCGACGATCGCGATCGGTGGGTTCTACTTCGCCGCGCTCGGCGCCGGCCAGCACACCAACCTGGCGATCGCCGAATACTGGCGCTGGTGGGTCGTGCACCTCTGGGTCGAGGGCTTCTTCGAGGTGTTCGCGACCGTGATCATCGCGCTGTTGTTCGTCCGGCTCGGCCTGGTCCGCGCCGCGTCCGCCGGCCGGGCGTCGGTGCTCGCCGCCACGATCTTCCTGGGCGGCGGCGTGATCGGCACGCTGCACCACCTCTACTTCAGCGGCACGCCGACCATCGCGCTGGCGTTCGGCTCGGTGTTCAGCGCGCTCGAGGTCGTCCCGCTGATGTTCCTGGGCTTCGATGCCTGGGAGAACTGGCGCCACACGACGTCGACCAGCTGGATGCGGTCGTACCGCTGGCCGATCTACTTCTTCATCGCGGTGGCATTCTGGAACGTGGTCGGCGCGGGCCTCCTGGGCTTCATGATCAACCCGCCGATCGCGCTCTACTACATGCAGGGCCTCAACACGACACCGGTGCACGGTCATACCGCGCTGTTCGGGGTCTACGGCATGCTCGGGATGGGGCTCGTGCTGTTCACCGTCAAGTCGCTGCGCCCCGACCTGGTCTGGCCCGATCGCCTGCTCAAGGTCTCGTTCTGGTCGATCAACCTCGGCCTGGGTGCGATGGTCTTGCTCAGCGTCCTGCCCGTGGGGCTGCTCCAGACCTGGGCCGCCGTCGACAAGGGCTACTGGTACGCACGCAGCTCGGAGTTCCTGCACACGCCGCTGATGGGCACGCTGCGCTGGATGCGCGTCATCGGTGACACCGTGTTCGCGGCCGGGGCCATCGCGTTCGTCGTCGCGGTCGCCAGGCTCACCTTGACGCGCGGCTCGCGGGCGAAGGCGGACGCGGAATCGGCCGTGCCGGCGGCCTGACCTCGCCGCGTGCCAGACGACAACCGAGATCGACGAGCTCGAGATCGCTCACGCGGCGAGGAGCTCGTCGCGCAGCCGGGTCAGGATCTTGCCGAGCAGGTTCTGGCCGCGCCACTGCGACGGATCGTCGGCGCGCCGATCGCCTGCGGCGAGGCCGATGCCCCAGATCCGATCGAACGGGCTGGCCTCGACGAGCTGGGTGCCGGCGGTGTCGAGCAAGGCCCGACGCAGCTCCGGGTTCTGGGTGAACTTGGCGCGGTTGCCGTCGGCGACGATCTGCTCGCGCTGCGCCTTCCAGGTGGAGTCGGCGAAGTGGCGGACCTTGCGGCCGAGCGCCTTGTGCTGCTTGGGCGACGCGGCCTCGAGGATCTCGGCCGCGACCTCGGCATCGCCGAACAGCAGCGCCTTGCCGTACATCATGTACTGCTCGGCGCAGCGGAAGGCGTGACCGCCGAGCTCGAAGCGAGCCGGGTGCCACTGCGAGAACGGCGCCTCGGGACGGAAGAAGAACGTGAAGCGATCGGTCCGGCGGATCATCGTGTTGATATGACACTAACGAGACCGGCGGGCAAGCGATGCGCGGTCGTCGGAGCCGTGCTCCGAGAACAGCGGCGCCTCCGATGGCGGCGGACGCGGGATGCTGTCACCGCTCACCAGCTTCGGAGGCCGACCTCGGTCCCCTACGTCGGTCCGGGTTGCTAGCGTAGCGAGCCACGCCTGGCGTTCCTTGCAGCGTAACTATCTATAACAACTAGGAATATGTAGCATTTGTAGTCCCATCTTGAATGAACTCCGGAGGGGCAAACGGAGGCGTTCAGGCGCGGGCCCAGGTTGCGTTTTGGTCGATTTCGACTAACGTTGCTTGAGAGCCGAGTTGCGATTTCGCAACTGTCCCTGCAAGGGATCGCGGCTCCGAAGGAGAGCAACCATGGCACCGCTGCAGGAACAGATCTGCCGTATGACGCCGGTTTCGGCGCCACGGGATACGCTGCCGGAGATCGGGGCGGTGGCCGAGCAGCTGGCGCGCATCTTGGGGGTTCCCAAGACGAAGATGCGCACGTCGCCGAAGCCACGTCTTGTAGGTCCTGCCGGAGAGCAGATCCCTCTGCCTGAGCCAATGTTTCATCTCCTGGCGCGGATGGCGGAGGTGCTCGCACGCGGCGATGCCGTCACCATCGTGCCCGTTGGCCAAGAACTCACGACTCAGCAGGCGGCCGACCTCCTCAACGTCTCGCGGCAGTACTTGATCCGACTGCTCGATGCGCACGAGCTCCCGTTCACTCGCACAGGAGGAAAGCATCGACGCCTCCGCATCGAGGACGTGCTCGTCTACAAGGCGAAGCGTGATCACGAGCGAGAGGAAGGGCTCGACGAACTCGCGGCACTGACCCAGGACATGGGCGGATATCCGGAACTCGAGTAAGTGCGGATGCCGGTAGGTTCGCGTCGCCATGTTTCCTGCTCCATTTCGGGTCGTCGTCGACGCGTGCGCTCTGATACCTGTGACGCTGTGCGACACGCTTCTGCGCGCGGCCGCTGCTGAGCTTTTTCAGATCTACTGGTCGGAGGAGATCCTCGAAGAGACGCGGCGCAACCTCGTGGGCAAGCTAAGACTCACCGAGGAAGGTGCGACGCGTCGCTGCGACGCCATGCGTAGATACTTTCGCGAAGCCATGGTCACCGGGTACGAGCCCCATGTCGCCGCGATGCAGAACGACCCGAAGGACCGACACGTTGCAGCCGCGGCACTCAAGGTTGGCGCGCAGGTGATCGTGACGAGCAACATGCGCGACTTCAAGAAGCTGCCTGAAGGCATCGAGGCGCAGACGCCGGATGAATTTCTGTGCAACCTGTTCGGTCTCAGCCCGGACCGAATGGTCGCAATCGTGAAGGCGCAGGCCGCTGCGTTGAAGCGACCACCGGTGACCTTCGAGCAGGTGCTCGGCGGCCTGGCTACAGTCGTGCCCGAATTTGCGGCGGCCATCAAGGAACACGCTGATCGAGAGGACGTAGCACCCTGATCGTCGCTGGCGGCCTGATCGCCAGCCAGCTGGGCCCGGTTGCCCCGATGGGCTAACCGGCATCCGCCGTGCCGCGGCTCGGCGACGGCCCGCGGCGCCCGAGCAGCACGGCCAGCACGACCAGGGTCAAGGCGGCCGCGATCGCGTGGGCGAGATACATCGTGTCGTTGGCATAGGGGCCGTGGTTCATGAAGTAGCGCTGGTTGGGAAACCGCAGCCAGTTGTCGTGGACGTCGTAGCCGATGCGGAGCCAGAGCTTCGACCAGATCAGCGACAGCAGCGCGAACACCGCCACGGTGCGGCCGGTCCAGCGCGGGGCGGTGGCCGCGATCGCCGCGGCGACGAGGAACGGCAGCAGGTGGTTCCACTGGCGCGAGTTCGATCCCGCGGCGAACGCCAGCACCATGGCGAGCGCCAGGACCGCCGACGGTCCCCATCGCGCGCACACCGCCGCGAGTTGACGCCAGTAGAGCGCCGCGACCAGGATGATCGGACCGAAGTACACGACCTGGTGGACGAGCCCCCACAGCGGGCCGCGGATCGCGGCCAGGGTGTGCTCGCAGAGGAACTGCGCGCCGCTCGGCCCGTCGCCGCGGGTGCCGACGCTCCGCAACCACAGCGCGCGCCCGATCAGCAGCACCGCGACCGAAGCGCACGCCAGCGCGGTCCGCCGGACACCGAGCTGCGTCAGGTAGCCGCGCGCGTTCCACAGCACGGGCTGGCCGAGCACGGCGTACCAGCCGAGCGCGAGCATCGCGAGCAGGGAGCCGAGGGTCAGCACCAGCACGTCGCGGCGCACCCACTGCGCGAACTTGTCGTCGCCGACGCCCGGGACCGGGTGCGCCAGGAAGTGCAGCGCGACCGCGAGGAACGCGATCGCCGCGACGACGCTCACCGCCGCGGCGACGATGGCGCGCGGCCGTCCGGGCGCGGCCGGCGCGACCTCGGCGCCGGGGCGCGGAAACACGAACAGCACCATCGCCAGCGGCGGCAGCGCGGGCCACGTGACGATGCCGAGCGCCGCGACCCACCACAGGACCCACGGCCGCCGCACCAGGTACGCCCAGACCATCACCATGCCAAGCGCGAACGCGGTGGGGTCGGTCAGCGTGGGGTAGTACAGCGCGTGCCGCGCGTTCGCGAACCCGCCGAACAGCGCGACGAAGCCGGCCCACACCGCGGGGCGCGACCAGCCCATCGCCCGCCCGAGGTGCGCCCACAGCGCCGCCGATCCGACGAGCGCGATCGTGTTCAACACCTGGAACCCGGCGATGACGTGGGGGACATCGCGGGGCAGCCCGACGAGCCGCAGCCCGTGGTGGACCAGCGCCGACGGAAGCACGCGCTGGCTGTGGTACCGGGTCACGCCGCCCATGACCTTGGCCCAGAACTCCCGGGCCCACTCGGTGTACGCCATCCCGTCCCAGCCCTGCCCGCCGTTCACGCCGATGCGCTCACCGAGCCAGACGGTGATGACGCACAGCGCGAGCACCAGGCCCGCCATCGCCAGCGCGTCGCGATGCCACGCCGCGAGCCGGCGGCCGCGCCGCACCGACGGGACCTGCGCGATGCTGCCCTCGGTGCCCGGACTCGCCGCTGGGGCCGCGGACCGCACGCGGCTACGCTGCCACGCGTCGCGAAGCCCGGTCAAGCCGGCGGCCTTCGCCTGCCGCCGACGCGATCGACGCTCGGCCGATGACGTCGGCCGCGGGCCTCGAAGGGGCGCCGGGAGGAGCGATGGCGCTGGATCGGCGGCCGGCGCTCGTCGGGGCGGCGGCGGCGGCGAACTCGACCCGGACATCATGCCCACGCGCGTGGGCGCCGGAGCGGATCGATCGGCTGCGCGTGCTGCACGCCGACCCCGAGGCCGCATGACGCATGCGCCTGAATCGCTCGCCGACCGGCCAATCAACGGGCCGGCAACGGCGCGGATCTGCCGGCCGACCGCACCGGACGCGGAACGCCGTGGCGCCCGGTCTTGATCCGGTGGGCGGCGGCGCCTAGGCTCGTCCGCGATCGCCGGCATCGGCCGCACGATCGGATCTGCATGCGTCGCAACGCCGGCCACAGCCAAGGTCCTTGCCGCGGCTTCGAGGAGCACCGGCGATGAAGCTCGACGTCCGCGACGGCGACGCGATCCTCGGGGTCCGGCCGCGCGCGGCGTACGCGCCGGCGACGCTCGAGGAGGCCGCCGAGGTCATGGCGATGGCGGCGCGCGAGCAGCTGCGGATCGGCTTCGTCGGCGGCGGCACGGCGCTGGGGCTGGGCGCGGCGCCGGCCGGGCTCGACGCGGTGGTGCGGACCGAGAACCTGGCGCGGATCCTCGAGCATGCGCCGGCCGACCAGGTGGTGATCGCCGAGGCCGGCGTGACGCTGGCGGCGCTGCAGGCGGCGCTCGGCGCGCATGGCCAGCGGCTGGCGTTCGATCCGCCCCGGCCGGAGCGCGCGACGATCGGCGGGCTGGTCGCGGCGGCCGGGTTCGGTCCGCTGCGCGCGCGCTACGGCGCGATCCGCGACCTGATCATCGGCGTGACCCTGGTCCGCGCCGACGGTGAGATCGCGCGCGGCGGCGGCAAGGTGGTGAAGAACGTCGCCGGGTTCGACCTGCCCAAGGTCGCGTGCGGCTCGCTGGGCACGCTGGGGCTGGTCGCCGCGGCCGCGTTCCGGCTGCATCCGCTGCCCGAGGTGACCCGGACGGAGGTCATGCCGGGGATCCGGCCCGAGCAGGTGGTGGCGGTGCTCGCCGCGGCGCGCGCGGCGCAGCTCGAGCCGACCTGCGCGGTGGCGGTGGGCCGCGGCGAGCGCTTCGACCTGGGGATCCGGTTCGAGGGCTTCCGCCAGGGGGTCGCGCAGCAGGTGTCGCGGCTGGTCGAGATCGCGGCTGCGGCGGGTGCGCCGGCCGAGCCGCTCGACGACGACGCGGGCGCCGCGTTCTGGCGCCGCCACGACGCGGTCCGCACCGCCGCGCCGCTGCGGGTCCGGGCGGCCGCGCTGCCGTCGCGGTTCGCCACGGTCGCCGCGCTGCTGGCGCCGATCGGCGAGCTGGCGTGGTACGCGACGCTCGGGATCGGGGTCGCCGGCGGGGCCGGCGGTGACGCCGCGGCGGTGTCGGCCGCGCGCGCGGCGCTGGTCGCCGAGGGCGGCTCGCTGGTGCTCGAGGATGCGCCCGCCGAGCTGCGCGCCGCGGTCGACGCGTGGGGCCCCCCGCCGCCGGGGTTCGTGATCATGCAGCGGCTCAAGCGCCGGTTCGATCCAGAAGGCCGGCTGAACCCCGGCCGCTTCGTCGGAGGTTTGTGATGACCGCGCCGCGCCGCCTGCTCGACGACTGCGTCCACTGTGGCTTCTGCCTGCCAGCGTGCCCGACCTACCAGTCGTGGGGCGAGGAGATGGACTCGCCGCGCGGCCGGATCTACCTGATGAAGGCGATCGCCGACGGCAAGGAGCCGCTGACCCAGGCCACGGTCGATCACTTCGATCGCTGCCTGGGCTGCATGGCGTGCGTGACGGCGTGCCCGTCGGGCGTGAAGTACAACCTCCTGATCGAGGACACGCGCGCCGAGGTCGAGCGCCGCCACGAGCGCAAGCTGGCGGACCGGATGTTCCGCGGGATGATCTTCGGGCTGTTCCCGTATCCGCGGCGGCTCAGGTTCGCGCTGGTGATGCAGCTGGTCTACCAGCGCACGGGGCTGCGCTGGCTGGTCCACCGGCTCGGCCTCGCCCGGCTGTTGCCGCGCCGGCTGCGCAACCTCGAGGCGATGATGCCGCCGGTGTCGCTGCGTCAGCTGACCGACCGGCTGCCGGAGCAGGTCGCCGCCACCGGCACCCGCCGCGCCCGCGTCGCCGTGCTGCCCGGCTGCGTCCAGCGCGTGTACTTCCCCGAGGTCAACCAGGCGACCTTGCGGGTGCTCGCCGCCGAGGGCTACGAGGTGGTGGTGCCGCCCGAGCTCGGCTGCTGCGGCGCGCTGTCGGTCCACGCCGGCCGCGACGACGAGGCCCGCGGGTTCGCGCGCGCGGCGATCGAGGAGCTCGAGGCCACCGGCGCCGAGGCGATCGTGGTCAATGCCGCCGGCTGCGGCTCGTCGATGAAGGAGTGGGGACACCTGTTCTCGGGCGACCCGGCGTGGGCCGACCGCGCCGCGGCGCTGGCCGCCAAGGTCAAGGACGTGACCGAGCTGCTCGCGGCGCACCACCCGGTGGCCGAGCGCCACCCGATCCGGCTCAAGGTCGCGTACCACGACGCCTGTCACCTCGCGCACGCCCAGGGAATCCGCGCCCAGCCGCGCGCCCTGCTCGCGGCGATCCCGGGGCTCGAGGTCGTGGAGCTCGATAGCGACTCATGCTGCGGCAGCGCCGGGGTCCACAACCTGCTGGAGCCCGAGAGCGCGCGAGAGATCGGCGAGCGCAAGGTCGCGAGCGTGCTCGCCGCGGATCCCGAGGTCCTGGTCAGCGCCAACCCCGGCTGCACGCTGCAGATCCAGATGTTGCTCCGCGAGCGCGGTCGCGCGCTCCGCGCCGCGCACCCGATCGAGGTCCTCGACGCCTCGATCCGCGGCGTCGCGCTTGGGGAGTAGCCGGGCCGGTACTGCAATGTGCGCGATGTGCGCCCTCAGACATTCGTCATGACGCACTGTGCAATACGACGGACCTGGCAATCCCCATTTCGTTTGTCGGTACTTGTATCTAGAGTCGAGTCGAGCCGCCGCGTCAGGTGGTTCGATCGGTAACCCGCTCGAGGAGCGCCGCACGTGTACCAGCAGAATTACGACCCGTTCGGGAACGTGTTCCTGTCCACCCTGGTAGCAGCCGTGCCGATCGCGGCGCTGCTCTACGCCATCGCGCTGCATCCCCACCGCGACAAGCAGGGCAAGCGCCACCTCGGAATCTCGGCGCCGTACGCGGCGCTGTGCGGCGTGATCGCCGCGTTCCTGGTGTCGTGCATGGCGTTCGGGATGCCGGTCGGCTCGGCGATCTCGGCGTTCGTGCTGGGCACCCTGTCCGGGTTCATCGGCATCATCTGGATCGTCGTCGCGGCGATGCTGCTCTACACGATGACGGTGGTCACCGGGAAGTTCGAGGTCGTCAAGGAATCGATCATCCACATCTCGTTCGACCGACGGCTCCAGGTGCTGCTGATCGCGTTCTCGTTCGGCGCGATCATCGAGGGCACGTCGGGGTTCGGCACGCCGGTCGCGATCGCCGGCGCGATCATGGTCGGCCTGGGGTTCAAGCCGTTCCAGTCCGCGGTGCTGAACCTGATCGCCAACACCGCCCCGGTCGCGTTCGGCGCGATCGGCACGCCGATCGTGACCCTGGCCGCGGTCAGCGGGATCGACCAGCTCACGCTGTCGACGATGGCCGGGCACCAGCTGCCGTGGGCATCGATCCTCGTGCCGTTCTGGCTGGTGATGCTGTTCGTCAAGATGGAGGGCGGGACCTGGAAGCAGGCGCTCGAGGTCTGGCCGGCGGCGCTGGTGTCGGGCGGCAGCTTCGCGATCATGCAGTACTTCGCGTCGAGCAGCCCGGGCTTCCACCTCCTGACCGACGTCGTGTCCGGCGTGTTCTCGGTGATCTGCACCGCGGTGTTCCTGCGCTTCATCTGGCACCCCAAGCACCGGTTCCTGCTCCGCTCCGAGCGCGATGCAGCCGGCACGTCGGAAGCCGCGCCGGAGTGGAAGTACAAGTACAAGCTCGGCGAGACCATCCACGCCTGGGCGCCGTGGGTCATCCTGATCATCTGCTGCTACCTGTGGGGCCAGATCGGCAGCAAGAAGTTTCTCAACGAGCTGTTCGCCAGCATCAAGTTCGACACCACGCTGTTCGGCTCGAAGCTGAGTGGCACGCTGTCGCTGCCCAAGTGGGACATGCCCGGACTGCACAACCTGGTCCAGCGCATGCCGCCGGTCGCGGCCGTCAACGCCAAGCCCGAGGGCGCGCAGTTCACGTTCAACTGGCTGTCGGCGGTGGGCACCGGCGTGTTCGTGGCCGCGATCCTCTCTGGCTTCGTGCTCGGCCTGACCGGCGCGCAGTGGAAGCAGGCGTTCCGCCAGACGCTGCGCCGCATGGTCACCCCGGTGCTGGTGATCGGCCAGGTGCTCGGCCTGGGCTTCCTCACCCGCTACGCCGGCACCGACGCCGTGCTCGGCCTGATGTTCGTCGGCGCCGGCGCCGCGTACCCGTTCTTCGCGGCCTACCTCGGCTGGCTCGGCGTGTTCCTGACCGGCTCGGACACCGCGTCGAACGCGCTGTTCGGCAGCCTGCAGAAGATCACCGCGCAGCAGCTCCACCTGAACCCGGTGCTGATCGTCGCCACCAACTCGACCGGCGGCGTGATGGGCAAGATGATCGACGCCCAGTCGATCATGGTGGCGTGCGCGGCGACCTACGACGACCCGCACGAGCGCGCACACGCGGTCGGCCCGATCTTCCGCAAGGTGTGGTGGCACTCGGTGGCCGGCGCGGCGTTCATCGGCATCATCGCGCTGATCCAGTCGCAGATGCCCGGCTGCGTCCCCGAGGAGCCGCCCAAGCCACCGCCGGCCAAATCAAGCAGCGCCGCGCCGCCCGAACATCGCCCAGCCCAGCCCGGTCCCGATCAGCGTGACCACCGCGCCGCCCGCGGCCAGGATGGCGAGGCCGGCGGTGGCGTCCTTGTCGGGTGGATTGGCGCGGGCGACCAGCGCGAAGAACGCTGCCACGCCGACGCCGCCGCCGAGGAGCGACGCGAACAGCGGCCGGGTCCGGGCCGAGGCGCCCATGGCGAGGCCCGCGAGCAGACAGCCCGCACCGATCCCGATCAGGATCGCGGTGCCGAGATCGAGGGTGGTGTGGCGCTGCTCGACCTCCGCGCGACCGATCACCACGATCGACGAGAACAGCATGGCGAGCAGGCACGCGCCGAACACCGACAGCGCCGCATAGACTAGCCACGGGACCGACGACCGCGTCGCCTCGCCGAGCAGCTTCTCGCCGAGGAACGCGCCGATCAGCGCGCCGACGATCCCGGCGGCGCCGACCGCGCCGACGAACCGCATGGTCTGGTCCTCGGCCAGCGCCCAGATCAGCCTGCCGAGCGGCGTGGTCGCGCCCAGCGCGACGATGGTGCCGATCACGGCGATCGCGCCGATCACCGGCTCGAGGATGGTCTGGCCGCGGCTGGCCCGCGCCGCGACAAAGCCGCCGACGAACGCGCCCGCGGCGAGCACGGCGCCGGCGGCGAGCGCGCTGGGCAGCTCGAACTGACGACCGACCAGGGTGGCGGTGAACATCCCGCCACCGACCAGGAAGTAACTGAGGATCACCGAGGCGAACGAGAATCCGCTGTCCATGTTCCAGGCTACGCCGCCGGCTCGCCGATCGCCACGGTTCTCGAGTAGAGTCCGCGGATGCGATGCTTGCGGGTGTCTATTCTTGCGATGGTGGTCGTGGTGTGGTCATGCGGTGGCAGCGGCGGCGGTAGCGGCGGTAGCGCCCGACCCGACACGCTATCGTCGCGCTGGGCCGCGCCCTCGATCCTGTCCCACGTCCCGGCGGACACACCGTACCTGGTCGCGGTGCTCGAGCCGATCAACGAGTCGCTGCGCCAGAAGATGCTGCAGGGCATCGACGAGCGGTTCGCCGAGGCGCTGCGCACGCTCGAGGCGACGCGCGCCGATGCCGGCGACAAGCTCGATCCGTGGATCCGCGCGCTGATCGCGGTGATGAAGGAGATGCGCGGCAAGACCGGGACAAACTGGATGGAGCATCTCGGGTTCGATCCCCGGGGCCGGTTCGCGCTCTACGGCCTGTCGATGTGGCCGGTGATGCGGATCGAGATCTCGAGCGCCACCCGGCTGCGGGCCACGATCGAGCGGGTGATGGCGACGGCCAAGGTCAAGCTCCCGCAACGCATGTTCGCCGGCCACCCCTACTGGGTGGCGGGAGGCGAGAACTTCAGCTTCGTGGCCGCGGTGCTCGAGCGCGAGGCGGTCGCCGCGGTCGTGCCCACCAGCCTGCTCGACGCCATGCTGCCGCTGGTGCTCGGCACGCGGACGCCGGAGCCCAACCTCGCCACGGCCCCGGTCGTGCCCGACCTGCTCGGCCGGCATCGCTTCCTCGGCATCCTGCTCGGCTACCTCGACGCCCGCAACGCGATCGACATCGTCGCCGGCGCGCGGCCCGGCCCGTTCGACGCGCCGATCCGCACCGCGACCGGAGCGGTCTCGCCGGCGTGCCGCGGCGACCTCGATCGGCTCGCGGCGCTCGTGCCGCGCTTCGTGTTCGGCTATCACCGGGTCGACGAGAAAGGGTTCGAGGGCTCGGCAGTGCTCGAGACCGCGCCCGGCGTGGTCAGCGCGCTGCGCAAGCTGCACGCCATGGTCCCGGAGGTCACCGCGCCGACGGCCGGTCACCCGCTGGTCGCGTTCGGCGCCGCGCTCGATCCCCGGGAGCTCGTGAACTGGCTGAAAGGCGTCACCGGCCAGCTCCAGGTCCATCCGTTCACGTGCCCGTGGTTCGCCAAGCTCAACGACGCCGGCACCGAGCTCGCTGGCAAGCTCGCCACACCGCTGCCGCCGACCTGGTTCGGGCTGCGCGGGTTCTCGCTGGTGCTCGACGACGCGACGGTCAAGCCGCCGAGCTTCGCCGGTCATCTGATCGTGGCCGGCGAGCGCGTCTCCGACCTGGTGACCTCGCTCGCCGGGACGGTCCCCGCGATCGCCGGGATCCCGCTGAACAGCAACGGCCGGCCGATCGTGCTGCCGGTCCAGCAGTTCCAGCTCCCGGTGCGCTCCGCGCACCTCGCGCTGACCACCGATCGCCTGGTGATCGCGGCGGGCGGGGACAGCGCGCGCGTCGCCACCGAGGTGCTCGCGGTGCCGGCGCCCAAGGTCTCGCCGTTGATGGTGATGGCGTTCAACATGCCGCGAGCCCAGCAGCTGCTGGTGGCGATGGGCCAGCCGCCGGTCACCAATGTGGGCTACATCGACGATGTCGGGATCGGCCTCGACGTGGTCGACGCCGGCATCGCGTTCGACGTCTGGGGCACCTGGCACCTGACGCCGCCGCCCGCGACCATCGCGCACTGATCGTCAGGTCCGCAACAGCTTCCTCACCGCGCTCACCGCCAGCCGCAGCGCCGTCCTCCGCCATCGGACAAGGTCCTGGAGGGACGTGCCGACGATGCCCTGGCGGAACGTCAGCACGCAGAGCACGAACACCCCGCCCTCGATCACCGGGACCCAGCCGCGCGACTCGGCGAGGTAGTGCTCGAGGATCGCCACGACGAACGCGCCCACGACCGGGCCGTTGAACCGGCCGAGCCCGCCGATCAGCGTCATCAGCACGACCTCGCCCGACGTGGTCCAGCGGACGTCGGTCAGCGATGCGACCTGGAGCGCCAGCACCTTGGTCGAGCCGGCCAGCCCGGCGAGCGCGGCCGACAGCACGAACGCGATCAGCTTGTAGTGATCGGTGTTGTAGCCCAGCGAGGTCGCGCGGACCTCGTTCTCGCGGATCGCGGTGAGCACCGCGCCGAACGGCGAGTGGATCACGCGATAGATGATCGAGAAGCCGATCAGGAACACGATCAGCACGAAGCCGTACATCACGGCGGTGTTGTCCAGATCGATCAGCCCGAACAGGTGGCCGCGCGGCACGCCCTGGATGCTGTCCTCGCCGCCGGTGAACTTGGCGCGCAGGCAGAAGAAGAAGAACATCTGCGCCAGGCCGAGCGTGATCATCGCGAAGTAGATGCCCTGGCGGCGGATCGCCAGCCAGCCGACGACCAGGCCGGCGACCGCGGAGGCCGAGGTCCCGAACACGATCGCCAGCTCGGGGGTCAGCCCCCAGACCTTGGCGGCGTGCGCCGTGGCGTACGCCGCGCCGCCCAGGAACATCGCGTGACCGAACGACAACAGGCCGACGTACCCGATCAACAGGTTGAACGCACAGGCGAACAGCGCCAGGCACAGACACCGCATCAGCAGCACGGGATAGACCACGAACGGCGCGAGCACGAGCAGCGCGGTCATCACCGCGAACACCAGGTACTCGCGGCGCCACCACGGGACGCCGGGCACCCCGGCCATCACTGCACCTTCCCGAACAGCCCCGCCGGGCGGACCAGCAGGACCAGGGCCATCAGCGCGAACACCACCGTGTTCGCCGCCGGCGGATAGAACACCTTGGTCAGCCCCTCGATCACGCCGAGCGCGAAGCCGGTCACGATCGAGCCCATGATCGAGCCCATGCCGCCGATCACGACCACGGCGAACACCACGATGATCAGGTCCGCGCCCATCTCGGGGCTGACGCTGAAGATCGGCGCGGCGAGCGCCCCGGTGAACGCGGCCAGCGCGACGCTGAGCCCGTAGGTCACCGTCACCATGCGCGGCACGTTGATGCCGAACGCCTGGACCAGGCCGGGGTTCTCGGTCGCCGCCCGCAGGTACGAGCCGAGCTTGGTGCGCTCGGTGACGTACCAGGTGGCGATGCAGATCACGAGCGAGACGATCGTCACCCAGCCGCGATAGATCGGCAGGATCATGAAGCCGACGTCCTTGGCGCCCTTGAGCAGCTCGGGGATCTCGTAGGGCTCACCCGACGAGCCGAACTGCATCTGGAACAGGCCCTGGAGCATCAGCGCCACGCCGAAGGTCAACAGCAGGTTGTACAGCGGATCGAGCCGGTACAGCCGCTGGAGCAGGGTGCGCTCGAGCACCATGCCGACGATGCCGACCGCGACCGGCGCGAGCACCAGCGCGCCCCAGTAGCCGATCCCGGCGTAGTGGAGCAGCGCCCAGGTGGTGAACGCGCCGAGCATGTAGAGCGCGCCGTGCGCGAAGTTGATGACGTTGAGCAGGCCGAAGATGATCGCCAGGCCCAGGCTGAGCAGCGCGTAGAACGAGCCGTTGATCAGCCCGACGAGCAGCTGGGCGAACAGCGCCTGTGCGGTGATCTCCATCGCGGCTTACTTGGTGACCAGCGAGCAGCCGCTGTCGGCCGGCGCGCGGAACGCCTGATCGGCCGGGACCTCGCGGACCAGCTTGTAGTAGTCCCACTTGGCCTTCGACTCCTCGGGCTTCTTGACCTCGTAGACGTACATCGAGTGCCGCTTGCGGCCGTTGGGGTCGATCGTGCCCTTGCCGAACAGCGTGTCGTCGGTCGGCATCGCCTTCATCTTGTCGACCACCGCCTTGCCATCCTTGGCGCTCTTGAGCTCGGCGATCGCCTTGAGGTAGTGGGCGACCGACGAGTACACGCCGGCCTGGGCCATCGTCGGCATCGCGCCGTCGTGCTTGGCCGCGAACTTCTGCGCCCAGGCGCGGGTCTTGTCGTCGCGGTCCCAGTAGAACGACTCGCTGAGCAGAAGGCCCTGGGCCGCCTGGAGGCCGAGCGCGTTGACGTCGGTGATGAACGTCAGGAGGCCGACGAGCTTCTGGCCCTTGGCCATGATCCCGAACTCGGCCGCCTGCTTGAGCGTGTTGATCGTGTCCTTGCCGGCGTTGGCCAGACCGATGATCTTGGCCTTCGAGCTCTGGGCCTGGAGCAAGGCCGACGAGAAGTCCTGCGTGCTGAGCGGGTGCTTGACCTCGCCGAGCACCTTGCCGCCGCTCTGCTCGACCACCTTGGTGGCGTCGCGCTCGAGCGCAGCGCCGAACGCGTAGTCCACGGTGATGAAGAACCAGGTGTCGCCGCCGTTCTTGATGACCTCGCGGCCGGCCGCGTTGGACAGCGCCCAGGTGTCGTACGTCCAGTGGATCGTGTTGGGCGAGCACTTCTCGCCGGTCAGGTCGGAGGTGCCCGCGGTCGACGCCAGGAACACCTTGTTCTTGGCCTTGGTCACGCCGCTGACCGCGAGCGCGACCGACGAGGTCGGCACGTCGACGATGACATCGACGCCCTTGGTGTCGTACCACTCGCCGGCGATGCCCGAGCCGATGTCGGGCTTGTTCTGGTGATCGGCCGAGATCACCTCGACCGGCATGCCACCGACGCTGCCGCCGGCGTCGTCGATCGCCATCTGCGCGGCGACCACCGAGCCCTTGCCGCCCAGATCGGCATAGGGCCCCGACATGTCGGTGAGCACGCCGATCACGATCTTGCCGCCGCCCCCCGGCTTGTCGGCCTTCTTGCACGCCGCCGCGGACAGCACCACCGCGCACAGCCCGGCCGTGCACAGGGTGACGATCAACGAACGATCAGCGATTCGCCTTGCTAGGTCTGTCAGCATCGCAGCTCCTGGGGTTTCGGTTCGAACGCTAGACTCCGAGATAAACGCGCAGCCGCTCCATGCTCGAGGCCAGATCGGCATTGCGGACCATGTCGACCACGCGGCCGTGCTCCACGATGTAGTGGCGATCGGCCACGCTCTGGGCGAACCTGATCGACTGCTCGACCAGGAGGATGGTGAAGCCATCGTTTTTGAGGCGCTGGATCGTGGCCGCGATCTGCTGGACGATCACCGGCGCGAGGCCCTCGGTCGGCTCGTCGAGCAGCAGGAACCGCGCTCCGGTGCGCAGGATCCGGCCGATCGCGAGCATCTGCTGCTCGCCGCCGGACAGCTTGGTCCCCGGGCTGTTCAGCCGGTCCTTGAGGTTGGGGAACAGCTCGAAGATCGCCGCGGTCGACAGCCCGCCGGGCCGGACCTGCGGCGGGAGCACGAGGTTCTCCCCGACGCTGAGGCTGGCGAAGATGCCGCGCTCCTCGGGGCAGAACGCGATCCCGAGCCGCGCGATCCGGTTGGACGGCAGCTCGATGGTCTCCTTGCCCTCGAACCGCACGCTCCCGGTGCGCCGCGGCACCATGCCCATGATCGCCTTGAGCGTGGTGGTCTTGCCGGCGCCGTTGCGGCCGAGCAGCGTGACCAGCTCGCCCGGCCGGACCTCGATGTCCATGCCGTGGAGGATGTGCGACTCGCCGTACCAGGCGTGGAGGTCCCGGGTCGCCAGCACCGGCTGGGCGGCGGAATCGGCGGCCGGGCGCGCGGCCTCAGCCATGCGCCGTCCCCATGTAGGCCTGGATGACCTCGGGTTTCTGAGACACCGTGGCGTAGTCACCCTCGGCGAGGATCTCGCCGCGCGCCAGCACGGTGATCCGGTCGCACAGATCGGCGACGACGCCGAGGTTGTGCTCGACCATGATGATCGTCCGGTTGGGGGCGACCTTGCGGATCAGCGCCGAGATCCGGCCGACGTCCTCGTGGCCCAGCCCCGACATCGGCTCGTCGAGCAGCATGGTCTCGGGATCGAGCGCCAGCGTGGTGGCGATCTCGAGCGCGCGCTTGCGGCCGTACGACAGCTCGACCGCGCGCTTGTCGGCGAGCTCGGCCAGGCCGACCGCGTCGAGCAGCTCGCGGGCCCGCGGCTCGAACTCGGCGAGCACCGCGGCCGAGCGCCAGAAGTCGAACGACCGGCCGCGCTTGCGCTGCAGCGCGATCCGGACGTTCTCGAGCACGGTCAGGTGGGGGAACACCGCCGAGATCTGGAACGACCGCACCAGCCCGAGCCGGGTGACCTGGGCGGGTCGCAGCTGGGTGATGTCGATTCCGCGGTACACGATCCGGCCCGCGCTCGGGGTCAGGAACTTGGTCAGCAGGTTGAAGCACGTGGTCTTGCCCGCGCCGTTGGGGCCGATCAGCGCATGAATCGAGTGCCGGCGGACCTGCAGATTGACCGATTTGACCGCGACAAAGCCGCGGAAGTCCTTCGTGAGGCCGTGGGTCTGGAGGATGTGCTCGCTGGTCATCACCGAGGCTCTGCACCGAACTGCTGCCCACCCAAGTCGACCGGACGGTACCCTGTTCGCGCACGACAACAAAGCGGCTCGACTCGATTCGGGCAGCCGAGTGGTTGTCGGGCCGATCACTGTCCGCGGGTTCAGCCCCGGCCATCCTCGGGGATCCCGAGCGATCTCGGCTTCCCGTCGTAAGCTGTACCCGACCGATGGCCGATCGCACGCTCGTCGTATCCGCCGGCAACGTGCTGGCGCGTGGCTTCCTGGTCGTACCGACCGATCGCCGGGCGCCCGGCGGCGAGCCGGTCAACGCGCTGTTCGCGGTGGCGCGCGCGATCCACCGCGTGGTCGCGTTCAAGGCGCCGTCGCGCGCGGTCGCCGTGATCGACGCCGACGCCGGCGCGGCGGCCTGGCCCGAGCTGCTCAAGGCCCAGCTCGCGCCGCTGCCCGGCCTGCTCGAGACCCTCGGCATCCGGGTCGTCGAGGCGCCCGGCGAGGTCCACGTGGTCGCGTCGTACGCCCGGGCCGCGCTCGACGGCGGCGACGACGTGATCGTGGTCGGGGTCGACAAGCGGTTCGCCCAGCTCGTGACCGATCGGCTGTGGTGGTACGACGCCAACAAGGACGCGCGCTACACGCCCGAGATGGTGCAGAAGCGCTTCCTGGTGCCCGCGACCAAGGTCGCCGAGTGGCTCGCGCTGGTCGGCGACGACGACGCGCTGCCCGGCGTGGCGGGGCTCGGCGCCAAGGGCGCCGCCGGGCTGATCGAGCAGCACGGCTCGATCGAGGGTGCGATCGAGGCCGCGGCGTCGATCCCGGGCCGCGCCGGCAACGTGCTGCGGTCGTCGATCGACGCGGTGCGCACCGAGCTGGCCCGCGCCCGGCTCGATCAGCACCGCCCGCTGCCGGTGGCGCTCGACGCGCTGGGCTATGCCCCGCCGGCGGCGCCGCCGGTCAACGAGCTCCTCGACCGGCTCGGCTTCGTCGAGCTGCTCGCGCCCGACGGCGCGACGGTGCAGACCCGGGTGTGCGACACGGCCGCCGACCTGGCCGCGGCGCTGGCCGGGCTCGGCGGCGAGCCGGCGGCGATCGACGCGGTGATCGAGGACGTCGAGCCGGGGGCCGGCGCGCTGGTCGGCCTGGCGATCGCCACCGGCCGCGGCGAGGCGATCTACGCGCCGTTCGCCGGCGTGGGTCGCTGCCTCCCGGGCCCCGAGGCGCTCGCGGCGTGGCTCGAGGACGCCGCCGCACCCAAGCTCGGCCACGCGCTCGAGGCCGCGGTCGCCGCGCTGGCCCGCCGCGGCATCCGGCTCGCCGGCATCGTCGGCGACTCGGCCGCGGCGTCGCACCTCACCCAGCCCAGCAACTGGGCGCCGCACGACCTGCCGCTGGTCGCCAAGCACGCGCTCGGCCGCGCCCTGCCCGACGAGGACGCGGTGCGCGGGGTCGGCCGCCAGCGCAAGCCGTGGGCCCAGCTCTCGGTCGAGCGCGCCGCCGAGCTCGCCGGTCACCGCGCCGATGCATCGGCCGCGATCTGGCGACAGCTCGCGCCGCCGCTGCCCCCCGCGCTGGTCGCCGAGTACCTCGCGCTGTCCGACACCCTGGTGCGCATGGAGCTGACCGGCCTGATGGTCGATCGCGACGAGCTGGCCCGCGCCGAGGTCGACTTCGCCGCGATCGACGCCGACCTGACGCGCCAGATCGAGGCGCTCGCCGGCAAGTCGTTCAACATCAACTCGTCCAAGCAGCTCGGCAGCGTGCTGTTCGAGGACCTGAAGCTCCCGATCGTCAGCCACACCAAGACCGGCTGGAGCACCGCGACCGAGGCGCTCGAGCGGATCGAGCATGCCCACCCGATCGTGCCGCTGGTGATCCGGTGGCGCCTGCTGCGCCGGATGCGGGACAGCTGGATCATCGCGCTGCGCGGCTGCATCGCGGACGACGGCCGCGTCCACTCGCGGTTCCACCCGGCCCGCTCGTTCTCCGGCCGGTTGGTCAACACCAACCCCGACCTCGGCCGCGTCCCCGGCCGCACGCCCGAGATGCAGCGGATCCGCCGCGCGTTCGTCGCGCCGCCCGGCCGCGTGCTGCTGTCGGTCGATTACAGCCAGCTCGGGCTCCACGTCCTGGCCCACCTGACCAAGGACCCGGCGTTGGTCGAGCCGCTGCGCCGGCGCGACGACATGCACACGCTGACCGCGGCCGCCGTGCTCGAGCGTCCGGTCGAGGCGATCACCGTCGACGAGCGCCAGATCGGCAAGGTCGTCAACTTCGCGACGTTCGCCGGCCAGGGCGCGAGCGCGCTGGCGCTCCAGCTCGGCGTCCCGGCGCAGGACGCGCGCGAGCTGATCGCGCGGTTCGATCGGCGCTACGCCCAGGTCCGCGCGTTCCAGGACGAGCAGCTGCGGCTGGCCCGCGAGCGCGGCTACATCGAGACCATCGCCGGCCGGCGCTGGCCGATCGGCGGGCTCGAGTCGCTCGATCCGCACGATCGATCGTACGCCGAGCGCATGGCGCGGCGCGCGACCCACGAGGGCTCGGTCTCCGACGTGTCGCGCCGCGGCCTGCTCGACGCCGATCGCGCGCTGCGCCGCGCCGGGCTCGCCGCCGCGCCGGTGCTGCAGATCCTCGACGAGGTGCTGTTCGAGGTCCCCGAGGCCGAGCTCGCCGACACCGCGCGGGTTGCCGCCGACGCCATGCGCCACGCGTTCGAGCTCGAGGCGCCGCTGCGGGTCGGCGTCGAGGCCGGGCCGAACTGGGCGGATCTGGCGCCGCTCGCGGTCGACGGCTAGATCAGCGCAGGGTGTGGATGGTTGGAAAACAGTGGGCTACGATTCGTCGTCGGGCGCGTTGTCGCGGCCGAGGCGGTAGCGATCGACGAGCCGGCGCAGGTGGCTGCGCGCCATCTGCGCCGCGCGCGCCGCCTGCGACACGTTGTGGTCGTGGTCCGCGAGCAGCTCCTTGACCCAGGTGCGCTCCCAGAGCTGACTCGCGAGCTCCTTGGCCTGGCCGTACGGCGCGTGGCGCCGCGGGGGCGACGGCTCGGTCCATCCGATCAGCGCGATGCGCTCGACCGCGTTGCGCAGCTCGCGGATGTTGCCGGGCCAGCGCTGACGGACGAGCTCGGCGAGGACGTCCTCGGGGATCTCGCAATCGGGGCGGAGCTCGCGCCAGAACGCGCTCGCCAGCAGCGCCACGTCACCGTCGCGCTCGTCGAGCGTGGGCACGACGAGCCGCATCACCTCCAGCCGGTAGTACAGATCGGCGCGAAACCGCCGGTGGTTGACCTCGAAGCGCAGATCGCGCCGGCTCGCCGCGATCACGCGGACGTCGACGTCGCGCTGCTGGTTGGTGCCGAGCCGTCGGATCGTGCGATTCTCGAGGGCGCGCAGCAGCAGCGGCTGCATGTCGAGCGCCAGCTCGCCGATCTCGTCGAGGAAGATCGTGCCGCCCGACGCGGACTCGAACGCGCCGACCCGGTCGGTGTCCGCGCCGGTGAACGCACCGCGCACGTGGCCGAACAGCTCCGACTCGATCAGCTGCGACGGGAGCGCGCTGCAATCGACGACCACGAACGGCCCATCGCGCCGCGGGCTCGCGAGATGGATCGCCTCGGCGATCAGCTCCTTGCCCGTGCCGGTCTCGCCGTGCAGGAGCACGGTGACGTCGCTGCGCGCGCAGCGCTCGAGCACCGGGTACAGCCGGCGCATCACCGGGCTGGCGCCGAGCAGCTCGCCAAACCGCGCGTCGGGCGCGAGCTCGTGGGCGATCTGATCGCGCAGCACGGTGATGCCGAGCAGCGAGGTGCCCGCCCGGATCCGCGCTCCGGTGCGGACGAATCCGCGCACGACCTCGAGATCGCCGACGTAGGTGCCGTTCGTGCTGCCGAGGTCGCGCAGCTCGAGCCCGCGCTCGGTGACCTTGAGCATGCAGTGGTGGCGCGAGACCGATGGATCGGTCAGACGGAGGCCCACGCCCTCGGCGGTCCCGATCGTGAGCTCGTCGTCGGTCGATATCGCGCTCGCACCGCGGTCCGGACCCTCGATCACGTCGACCTGAAACTTACGGACATAGACGGTGGAACCGCGCACGGTCTTGGTCGCGGGACTGTCGGCTGCCATCTCGATCGAACGTTACGCGCTTGGCCTCGCCGCAGGCCATAGCTGGACGCGAGACCCCATCAGCGGCGCGCGCAGGCTGCCCGAAACCCGTGCAGCTACCCGGTCTTGCAGAGTGGGGCGCGCCGAGCGCCGCGGCCGCCCCGATGGCGCCGGTACTGCAACTCCCCGGCGCATGCCCATGTCCTCCGCGTCCGTCCGCGAGCGCGCGATCGCCCCGACCGCGCCCGCGACGCCGCGCCGCCACGCGCGCGCCGACTCGCAGGTCGCAGCCGACCGACACCAGACGTCGATCCTCGTGACCAGCCAGGGCCACATGCAGATCGCGCCGCTGATCGCAGCGATGTCGCGCGAGCTCGCGCCCGGATCGGCGACCCAGCTGCGCCGGCACGCCGGGGCCGACATCGTCTGCATGGTGCTCGGCGGTGTGCTGCGGTACGAGCCGCTCGACGCGCCTCCGGTGACGCTGTGGGCGGAGAACGTCGCGGTGCTGTCGACCGGAGCCGGCGTCGACTACCGCTGGCGCTCGATCGGCGACGAGCCGGCGCACGTGGTGATGCTGTGGATGCTGGGCAAGACCGAGGGCGCGCCGCGGATCGACGTCCGCATCGCGCGCCGCCGCGACCGGCTCGGCGGGTTCGCCCCGATCGCGGGCCGCGACACCGGATTGCCGATCCGCGGGGAGGTCCGGGTGATGGCCGGCGTATTACCGATCGGCAGCTCGCTCATCCACGCGGCGCGCGGCCAACGCAGCTACGTGATATCGACGATCGGAGCGATCGCCGCCGACGGATTCGCCGTCGCCGCGGGCGGCGGCGCGCTGATCGAACGCGCCGGGGCGATCCGCGTCTCGGCCCGGCAATCGACCGAGGTGGTGATCGTCGAAACTCCGTGACGCATGGCAACGATCGGCGGAATGAGCATATCGGTTGTCGCTCGTCGACGGGAACCGTACAATTTCTCCCGCAGTCGTGAGTGCCGTCCGCCAACGGATTCAGCGATTCGAGATCATCGCGGAGCTCGGAGCCGGCGGCATGGGCACGGTGTATCGAGCGCACGATCCGCATCTCCAGCGCGAGGTCGCGATCAAGGTGCTCGCGCTCCACCGCAGCCCGCCGCCCGAGCTGTCCTCGGTGCGAACGATCGATCTGCGCGCGCCTGCGACCAGCAGCGACGACCTGCTCGCCGAGGCGCGCGTCATGGCGCAGCTGTCGCATCCGAATCTGTTGCCGGTGTTCGAGGTCGGGCTCGACGGCGGCGAGGTGTTCCTGGTGATGGAGTTCGTCGCGGGCACGAACCTGCGCACCTGGCTACAGCGCGATCCGCCGCGCGCCGAGATCGATCGCGCGTTCGTCCAGGCCGCCGCCGGGCTCGCCGCGGCGCACGCGCGCGGCATCGTGCATCGCGACTTCAAGCCCGACAACGTGCTGATCGGCAGCGACGGCCGGGTGCGGGTCGCCGACTTCGGACTGTCGCTGCTCGATCACCGCGCCGACGCGCTGGTCCAGTGGGGCGACGTGGCGGGCACGCCGGAGTACATGGCGCCCGAGCAGCTGCGCGGCGCTCCGACGACGCCGCGCTCCGATGTCCACGCGTTCGCCCGCTCGCTCGCCGAGGCGCTGACCCGCGTGCGATACCCGTCGGCGGACGTCGACGACTGGCTGCGCGGCGCGGCGGTGTCCCCCGAGCTGCGGGCGCTGCTGCGCGCCGGCCTCGACGACGATCCCGATCGCCGGCCCGATCTCGCGGCGTTCGTCGCGGCGCTCGAGGGTCGGCCGCGCCCGCGCCGGCGCGGTCTCGCGCTCGCGGTCGCCGCGCTCGCCAGCTCGGTCGCGATCGGCGGGTTCGCCGCGACCCGCGACGATCGCGTCGCCAGCTGCGAGGCCGACGGCGTCGCGTACGGCGCGCCGTGGGACGCGGCTCGCCGCGCCGAGCTCGTGCGCGTGCTCGGTGGCGACGCCGGGCGCGAGGTCGCCGAGCTGGTCGATCGCCGCGCCGGCATGCTTCGCGAGGCGCGCCACGCGGCCTGCGTCGCGAACGCCGAGGGCAAGGCGACCTGGCCCCAGACCGCGGCATCGCTGTCGTGTCTGACCCGCCGCCGGGTCGAGCTCGGTGCGCTGGTGCGGCACGAGCTCGAGGCCGCGAAGCCGGAGCCGCGACGGGCCGGGGATCTGGTGTTCGCGATCGCAGCCGATTGTCACGGACGCGCCGATCCGCCGTTGCCCACCGTGCCGGCGCCGGCGTTCGTGCTGCTCGAGCGCTTCGTGGCGATCCCCCTGCTGCCGCGCGAACACCGGCTCGCGGCCAATCTGGCCGTCGAGCGCGCCGCCGCGGCGCTCGGCGAACGCGAGCTCGAGGCCCGCGCCGCGCTCGCCGTCGCCCAGAACCTGCGCGACGGCGATCAGCTCAAGGCTGCGATCGCCGCGTTTCAGCGCGCGCATCGGATCGCCTCGGAGATCCACGCGACCGACGTCGCGGTGCGTGCGCTGCTCGACAACGGCAGCCTCTCGGCGATGACCGGTGACGTCGGAGGCGGGCGCCGCCTCGTCGACCTGGCGCACGACCTGATCGACAAGCCCGAGATCTCGGACTGGCAGCGCGCGCGCGGCCTGCTCGCCACCGGCCGCGTCCAGATGCGGAGCGGCGATCACAAGGCGGCGCTGGCGAGCTTCGAGCGCGGCCGGGCCATCCTCGTCCACAGCGGCCGCGTCCTGGCGTCGCTCGACATCCTGCTGCGCACCGACCTGATCGCCGAGATCCTGCGCTTCCCCGAGCGCCGGGCCGACGCGCTCGCGCTGGCGCGCGACACCGAGGCGTACGTCAAGCAGGTCGAAGGCGAGAGCGCCAACTACGCGCTCGCGCTCGACCGGCTCGGCCGCGCGCTGGCGGCCAACGATCACGCCGCGGAGGGCATCGCGCACCGCAAGCAGTCGATCGCGGTCTACCTCGAGCGCTTGCCGCCGAACCACTCGCTCGTGCTCCGCGGGCGCCGCGACCTCGCCTATCTCATGTTCAAGCAGGGCCAGTATCGCGAGGCGCGCGACCAGTACCGCACCGCGCTCGCCGCCGCGGAGGGCAACGAGTTCCTGCGCAGCGAGCGCGAGGACTACCTCCGAGGTCTCGCGCAATCGGAGTTCAACCTCGGCAACATCGACGAGGCGATGCGGCTGTTCCAGGAGGCCGTCGAGGAGTCGGTCGCGGTGTACGGCAAGGACAATCCGCACACGTTCCAGGAGCTCGAGGCCTACGCGGACTACGCGCTCGACGCCGGACGCCTCGAGGACGCGACCGCGCGGTTCCGGGCGGCGGACGCCGGCTATCGCAAGCGCGGCGACACGCCGCCGCTCACGCTCGCCAAGCTCGAGGGCAGCCTCGGCGTGCACATCGCGCTCGCCCACCACAAGGTGCGCGAAGCCGAGGCCGTCGCCCGCAGCTCGCTGGCGGCGGTGCGCGCCGCGCCGGGCGCAGGGCCGCAGGATCGCGAGTGGATCGAGGAGGCGCTCGCCGAGTGCCTGATCGCGCAGGCGCGCTGGCGCGAGGCGCTCGAAGCCGCCGACGCGGCGCTGGGCGATGCCCGCGCGGCCGAGGAGCGCGCCGAGTACGTTGCGCTCATGCAGCTCCCGCGGGCGCGCGCGCTGTACGAGCTCGGGCGTCGCGCCGAGGCGCAGGGCGCGGCGCGCGCGGCGCGCGACGTGCTCTCGCGCGTCCCGGGACAGCTGAGCGCGAACCGGGAAGTGGCGGCGCTGCTCGAGCGATTCGAACGCCCGAGGCACCGTCCGCGGAGCTAGCTCGTCGCTCAGCGCGGCTTGTTCGACCGCACGGCGATCACGACGCCGCCGGCGTAGTGCCGGAGCCGCGGCACCAGCGCGAGCAGCCCCTGGTCGATGCGGCGGACCGCGTCGAGCGAGCTCTGCGGCAGGAACCGCTTGAGCCGGTACATGAGGTGGTACGGATAGATCCGGACGTCGGCGAAGCGCTGGGTCGCGGTCTCGACCTCGCGCCAGGTCAGGTTGTGCTCGTGGTCGGTGACATGGTCGAACTCGCCGAGGAACCGCGCGTGGGTCATCAGGAACGTCTTGACCGCCTCGACCGTGCGGCTGTTGCCGATCGGCTCGAGGAACACGCCGAGGCCGCCCGGCCGGAGCAGGCGATCGACCTCGGCCAGGCCGCGCTCGATGCCGACGTGGTGGAGGATGCCCAGGCCGTGGATCCGATCAAAGCTCGAGTCGGCGAAGCTCGTCGGGTCAACCCGCATCTCGAGCGCGGTGATGTCGAGCCGGTGGTGCGCGGCGCGCTTCTTCAGGCTCGCGATGCCGACGTCGGAGATGTCGATGCCGGTGACCCGCGCGCCGAGCTTGGCGAAGTACACCGACTCCTCGCCCATGCCGCACGCCAGGTCGAGCAGATCCTTGCCGGCGAGCTCGCCGAGCAGCATCGCCGCGAGCTGCCGCCAGTCCCAGAGCTCGGACGGCGTGTGATAGCGCCGGAACATCTTCGGGTTGATCGAGAGGTCGTCTGCGTAGGGCGCGTAGTCTTCGTTGGCGAAGCTCGCCTCGTCGCGCAATACCGGATCGAGGACCAGCTGCGAGGTCCGCCCAGTCGGCATCTTCATGTCTCCTCCGAGACTGACATCGTGGCACGTCGGGGGTACGGCGGTGAGTATCGCCTTGGTGGTAACAGCGGCCATGTATATCGCAAACGATGCCTCCGTTGGGGTTATTCCGGGTCGCGCGGGCGCGGTCACCGTCGAGGCCGGCCATTCGTGCGTCGCCTTACAGCGTTTGCCAGCGACGATTCGGGCAGGTTCAGCCGGGCGGCACGAAACCGTCGTGGCGGTCATCGCCGCCCGCATCATCGCCGCCCGCATCATCGCCACCCGCATCATCGCCACCCCCGTTCCTCAAACGATACCCCCGCCGTTCACCGCACCGCGCGAGCGCGCCAGTGATTTGCGGGCAGCGGTGGGGTAGCCCGGCGCGCAGGACGAGGTAGTCTGCCGCACATCGCGGCAGTCGCGCTACGCCCTCGCGGCCCACGATCTTCCTCGGGCCAGCGCGAGGAAACCATCATGGATCGCCGAGCGATGAGTGCATCCAGATCGCCGCGCCGGGCGAACAGCGAGATGGGCAGTGCAGAGGTCGCGGCCGGGGGCCGAGTGTCGCGCCGCGGTTTCCGGTATCGTCGCGCCATGGCTCGCCCGCGATCGATCCTGGGTCTGCTGTTCCACCTCGTGATGCTCCACCTGCGCCGCCGACCGCTGTGGTTGGCGACCGCGGGCCTCGCGCTCGCCGTGATCGCCTGGCCACGGGGCGCGGACCGCGCGCCGCGCGGCGGGCTGCAGCTCGCCGTGGTCCAGGACGGCTTCCTCTCGACGCACCCGACCGACGGCGGGCGCCGGGTGATCGAGCTCGATCCCCAGGGCCGCGAGCGCGGCGCCGCGATCGTGCGCCACGCCGACGATCAGCGGATCGTCGGCACCACCGCCGGGGCCACCGTCGCGTGGCAGGCCGACCGCAAGGTCCACCTGGCGCGCGTCGTGGACGACCGCGACGAGGGGACCTGGGGCAAATCGGTGCGCCAGCTGTGCGACGGCATCGCCAGCAACGACGCGCGGTTCGCGGTCGGCTGGCTCGAGTCCGACGACTCGGTCTGGATCGTCCACGGCCCGGTCACCGCGAGCGCTGCCGCGGACGCCGGCGCCTTCGACGTCGCGTCGCCGTCGGCCGAGCTGGTGCGCAGCGACTGGTGCGGCGTGGCGTCGGCCGATCAGAACGTGGCGCTGTTGTGGCGCGCCGCCGACAAGCTGAAGTTCGCGATGTGCACCAAGCGCCGCTGCTCCGGCCTGATCGCGAGCTTCAAGCTCGACCGCCGGCTCCCGATCCTGGGCTTTGGCTGCCTCGGCAACGCTTGCCTGATCGCGACGCGCGACGACGCCGGCAACCCCCGGATCGCGCTGCTCACCGAGACCAGCAAGATGAAGTGGACCAGGCCGCTCGACGCGACCGGCGCCACGGTCTCGGTCCTAGGCATCGGCGACCGCGCGTTCGCCGTCGGCTACGCCACGAAGGCCGGCGCCGAGATCGTGCGGATCGATCGCACCGGCGCCGCCACGCCGCTGTGGCGCGACGCCGCCGCCACCGGCGCGCCGGCGGTGATGTGGTCGTCCGGCCGGCTGCTGATCGCCCATCACCACGGCGACGCGCTGGTGCACGAGACCCTCGCCCTCGCCCGCTGAACTCGCGAGCGCGGGGTCCGACGACGGCAAGATGATCTACGTCGGCACCGAAGCAGGTCTCTACAAGGACACCGGCCACTGACGAGCGCTATCGCCGAGGAAACGCGGCCGCGTGGCCACGCGCGACCATGTCGCCGAGCAGCGCGTCGGTCATCCCCGGCAGCGCGCGGATCCGGGCGTGCTCCTCGGCCGAGTCGACCGCGGAGAACAGCGTGTTGTCGGTGCAAACGCAGACCCGGACCCCGAGCGCCGCCCATTGTGCGATCGGGTGTTGATCGAGGCGGGCGATCACGCCGGTATGCAGGTTGGACGTCGGGCAGGCCTCGATCGTGATCTGGCGGTCGAGCACCAGCTCGAGCACCGCGCGATCGTCCAGCAGCGTCGTGCCGTGGCCGATGCGCTGCGCGCCGAGCTCCTCGATCGCGACGCGGATCTCGTGCGGTGGTCGGCCCTCGCCGGCGTGCACCGTGCGGCCGAGGCCGAGCTCCGCAGCGAGGCGAAACGGGGCCGCGTAGTCGGCGACACGCCACGCCGAGCCGCTGGTCGGCGCACCGGCAATGTCCAGTGCGACGACGCCGGTGCGCTGCGCGGCGATGCGGACCATGCGCTCCACGCTGTCCGGCGGCTCGCCGTACAGCGCGCACACGATCACGCCGGCGCGACCGGCGACGCCGTCGACGACCGCGTCGATCGCCCGGGCGATGTCGCCGTGGAGCTGCGGCGCGAACCGAAGCTCAAGCGTCGTCACGCCGGCGTGCTCGGCGTCGTCGCAGACCTCGCGGGCTACCCGGCGAAGTGCGGCGGGATCCTGCAGCACCGCGACGGTGACCTCGAACCTCGCGAGCGCGGCGTCGAGCCCCATCCCGGCGTGAAACCGCAGCGGCTCGGGGACCGCTACACCCCGCGCGGCAGCGAGCTCGCGGAGCGTGGCCTCGCGGAGCGAGCCATCGAGGTGGCGGTGCAGATCGGCGAGAGGTCGCATGGCGCGCGCATGGTACAGGTCTGCCGCCGCAGCTGCGCCTATAGTCGGCGCATGGCGCAACGCTGGAAGCACAGGCCGCCGGGTTCGAGCTGGGGCGAGTTCGGCCCCGACGATCAGCGCGGCCGGATGAACTACGTGACCCGCGACAAGGTGCTGCAGGGCGTGGCCGAGGTGAAGGACGGCCGGACGTTCTGCCTGTCGCTACCGCTCGACCATCCCGGCGGCAACGTGCTCAATCCGCGGCGCCACCCGCCGCGGCTCGCGCCGACCCTGCGCGGCGAGGCGGCCAACTTCTGCTTCGCGCTCGGCGACGAGAACCCGCTGCACACCGACGTGATGTGCGACGACGTGGTGCTGTTGACCCTGCAGTACTCGACCCAGTGGGACTCGCTCGCCCACGTCGGCAGCCGGTTCGACGCCGACGGCGACGGCGTCGCGGAGCGCGTGTTCTACAACGGGTTTCGCGCCGGCGAGGACGTGACCGTGCCGCCGGCCAATCCCGCCGCCGAGCGCTGGGCGCGCTACGAGGGCTCGCGCGCCGCGGCGCTCGGGATCCAGAACCTGGCCGAGCACGGCGCGCAGGGCCGCGGCGTGCTGATCGACCTGCACGCCCACTTCGGCCGCGAGCGCCGGCCGATCGGCCACGACGAGCTGATGCGCGTGATGGATCGCGACGGCGTGGTCGTCGAGAAGGGCGACCTGGTATGCTTCTACACTGGGTTCGCCGACGTCGTGCTCGAGATGGCGCGGCAGCCCGACGCCGCGCGGCTACACGCGACCTGCACAGGGCTCGACGGCCGCGACGACAGGCTGCTGGCCTGGATCTCGGACTCGGGCGCCGCCGCGCTGATCGCCGACAACTACGCCGTCGAGCTGATCCCCGGCGAGGCCTACCGGCCGACGCCGCACGCCTACCTGCCGCTGCACGAGCACTGCCTGTTCAAGAACGGCATCCACCTCGGCGAGCTCTGGTACCTGACCGAGCTGGCGCAGTGGCTGCGCGCGCACGGCCGCAACCGCTTCCTCCTGACCGCGCCGCCGCTGCGGCTGCCCGGCGCGGTCGGCTCGCCGGCGGCAGCGGTCGCGACGGTGTGACTTCAGCGGAACGGGTTGAACGTGTAGGTCGTGCTGACCGCCTCGGGGATCGTGAAGTAGGCGCGGACCAGGCCCGCCGGATCGCTGGCCAGGGCGCCGCGCGCCGGGCCGTCGTCGTGGTCATCCCAGCCCCACGGCGCGTTGGCCGCGTTGGTGTCGCAGCCGATCGTGCCGCCGCCGCAGCCGCCGGTGTTGTCGCCGGCGAAGCTCCCGACGCTGGCGAACAGCTGGGTGTTGGTGCGCTGATCCCACATCCCGCCCGGCGCGAGCATGTCGACCAGCCAGTACGACACGTTGCGATCGTTGGGGTTGGTCGGCACGCCCGCCGTCGTCGCCGACGGGAAGTACACCACGCCGTCGCCGACGATGTCGTAGAACGGCCGCGCCTTGAGCCCGTGGCCCTTGGCCTGCTGCGCGGTGACCGGGTGCGCGCCGTCGCCGAGCGTCATCATCTGCAGCGCGCCGTCGGTCGACTCGCCGCCCGACGTCCAGGTCCCGCCCGCGGGCACGAACGAGAAGAAGTCGGTGTGGGCCACGGTCACCGCGCCCTGAAGCTGACCGAAGGTCGAGCCATCGCGCCGGACCGCGAGCATCACGCCTTCGGCGTCGTTCTCATGCTCGGTGTCGAAGAACGAGTCGCTCCAGTCGCGGGGGTGGAAGAACAGATAGACCAGGAACCAGTGACTGCTGGTCTCGACCACCGAGTAGTAACCGGTGGCGCGCAGCGGGAATGCCGCGTTGCCGGCGTGATCCCAGTTGTCGCGGCCGTTGAGGTTGCCGTCGAAGTCGTACGCGGCGATGTAGTCGGCCGCGCCGCCGAGCGCGTGACTGCCGGTCTGGTCGACGTCCTGGAAGTGCACCGGCGCCCAGCGCAGCGCGAGCTGTGCCCGGTCGGCGGCGACCCCGGCGCTGAGCGCGGCGCTGGTCTCGTCGAGCGTCTCGGTCGGCTCGTCGAGGCAGGCGGTGGCCGAGGTGAGCGCCACGAACCATAGCGGCGTGAGGAGGCGAACGCGATCGTGCTGAGGCATGGCCAGCGATATCGCCCGTCGCGCGCAGGCCGCGCGCGAATCTCGCGTGAACTTCGTGTCACAAGACGTGCGAGGTACGCGTCGATCGGACAATCGACTGACATACTCGTACACGGAATCGCTCACTGCGATACAGGGCGGTCGGCCGCACTACACAACGCGGGCGCGCTGCTCGGAGCGGTGCATCGCCAGCACGACCGGCCGGTCGCCGGACTGCATCGCGACGAAGTCGGCGCGGTCGCGCAGCCCGCGCCAGCGCCGGGCGATCAGGATCTGGGCGATCGCGCTGCCGAGCGAGTCGCCGGGGCCGGGCAGCACGATGACGTCGGGTCCGAGCTCGCCGACCGCGGTCGCGATCGCGCGCGCGAAGTCGAACGGCTCGACGATCTGCGCGCCGAGCGTGTACGACCACAGCGCCGCCGGGCTGGCCCACGGCCGGTGCACGGCGCCGTCGCCGCCGACCAGGGTGATCGCCGGCGATCGGAGCGGGAGATCCGCGAGCTCGGCGCGAGCGCGCTCGCCGGTCGCGGCCATCAGCGGGGTGTGAAACGCCGAGTGCAGCGGCAGCTGGGCCGGATAGCGCAGCCCGCCGCGCTCGATCGCCGGCAGCACCCGCCGCGCGTGGGCCAGGCCGTCGGCGTCGGCGCCGAGCACGATCGTGCCGCCGAGCCGGATCGAGACGTGGACGCCGGGGTGGTCGAGCGCGGCGGCGACCGCGGCCGCGTGCTCGGCGGACGGCCGCCAGTCGTCGTCGACCACCGGGTACATCAGCTGGCCGCCGACGACGTGGTCGGTCTGGTAGTGGCCGAGGGTCTCGACGAGGCGCATCGCGCCGTCGAGATCGAGCGCGCCCGCGGCGTACAGCGCGGTGTAGAACCCCATCGAGTTGCCGGTGACCCCGACGATGTCGAGCCGGTCGCGCGAGATCGCGGCGAGGTCCACCGCGGTGCCGCCGAACGTGAGCAGCGAGGCGTGCTCGCCGGCCATGTGGAGCCGCGGCGTGAACTCGGGCGCGCGATCGAGCGCGGAGATCGCCGGCCGGCCGAGCCGGGCGCGGAACCGATCGAGCGCGGCGATGATCGGATCACCGACCGGCAGGCTGCCGAGCTGGGTGCGGCCGTACGAGCCCCGGCCCGGGCACACGATCAGCGCGCGCAGCCGGGTCACGGCGCCACGCCCGCGACGCTCACCACCGAGCGGCGCCCGCACAGCGCCAGCGCCGCGCGCTCGATCTCGGCCTCCGAGACCAGCACGTGGTTGGCGGCCGCGCCGAGCGGCACGAAGCTGTCCGACGACGCGACCCGCGCGATCGGCCCGCTGAACCCGCGGTCGATCAGCGCCGCGATCACGCCCTCGGACACGCCGCCCGAGCGCCGGGTCTCGTCGACGATCAGCACGCGGCCGACGGCTTCGGCCTCGCGCATCAGATCGTCGACCGGCAGCGGCGCGAGCCAGCGCAGGTCGAGCACGCGGCACGCCAGGCCGTGGTCGCGCTCGAGTCGCCGGGCGACCCGCAGGCTCATCCACAGCCCGTTGGCGAACGAGACGATCAACAGGTCGCGGCCATCGCCGTGACACCGCGCGCGGCCGATCGGCACCGGCTCGCCGGCCGGATCATAGACCGTGGTCCACAGGCCGTCGTTGGCCTCGTGCAGGTCGCGCGTCATGTACAGCGCGATCGGCTCGAGGAACACGCATACCGAGCCGCACTGTCGGGCGGCCGCGACGCAGGTCCGCAGCATCGCCGCCGCGTCGTCGCCGCGCGCCGGAGACGCGACCACGATCCCGGGGATGTCGCGCAGCACCGCGACCGAGTTGTCGTTGTGGAAGTGGCCGCCGAAGCCCTTCTGGTAGGCATAGCCGGCGACCCGCACCACCATCGGATTGCGATACTGACCGTTCGAGAAGAACTGGAGCGACGCCGCCTCGCCGCGCAGCTGGTCCTCGGCGTTGTGCAGGTAGGCCAGGTACTGGATCTCGGGGATCGGCAGAAGCCCCAGGTGGCCGGCGCCGACCGCCAGGCCGAGGATGCTCTGCTCGTCGAGCACCGTGTTGAACACCCGGCCCACGCCGGCGCGCCGCGACAGCTCGGTGGTGACGTTGTAGACCCCGCCCTTGCGCGCGACGTCCTCGCCGAACACGATCAGCTCGGGGTACCTGGCGAGCAGGTCGCCGAGCGCGCGGTTGATGTGGACCGCGAGATGCGCCGGCCGCTCGTGCTCGGGGAGCTTGCCGTCCCACAGCGCGGCGCGGGCCTCGGGCGACGCCGGGCGCGCGATCTCGCGGGCGATCGCCCCGGCGTCGCGCGGCGCCAGCGGCGCCATGACCTCGGCGGCCGAGCCCAGCCGCGGCCGGCGCGCGGCCTCGTCGGCGAGCGCCGCGACCCGCGCGCGGACGTCCTCGTACTGCCAGCGGACCTGGTCGACGGTGCGCGCGCCCGACTCGATCAGCAGCCGCGCGGTCGCGAGCACCGGATCGGCGGCCTCGTCGGCCTCGATCTCGGCCAGCGGCCGGTAGCTCTGCTCGACGTCCGAGCCGGCGTGGCCGAGCAGCCGCACCGTGCGCAGGTGGAGGAACGCCGGGCGCCGCGTGGTCCGCACGTGGGCCACCGCCGCGCACGCCGCGTCGTAGGCGTGCGGCAGATCGAGCCCGTCGCCCCACACGTAGTGCAGCCCGCTGCGCTGGGCGTGGTTGCTCGCGATCCAGCCCGCCGGCGTGCGCACGCTGATCCCGATGCCGTTGTCCTCGCACACGAACAGGATCGGGCACGGCAGGTGCTGGTACGCCGTCCACGTCGCGGTGTTGATCGCGCCGGTCGCGGTCGAGTGGTTCGCCGACGCGTCGCCGAACGTGCACACGATGATCGCGTCGTGCGGCGCCGCGCCGGCGATGCCCAGCCGCGCCGCGCGGTCGAGCGCCACCGCCGCGCCCACCGCCTTGGGCAGCTGCGACGCGATCGTCGAGGTCTGCGGCGGGATCGCGAGCGCGTGGCTGCCGAACACCTTGTGGCGGCCGCCGGCGATCGGCTCGTCGCTGCTCGCGCACAGCCCGAGCAGGATGTCGAGCAGCGGGGTCTGGCCGGGCACCTGGTGGGCGCGGGCGACGAAGAACGCGCCGGAGCGATAGTGCAGGAACCCCGGATCGGTCGGCCGCAGCGCCGCGGCCACGGCGGCGTTGCCCTCGTGGCCCGACGAGCCGATCGTGTAGAATCCGTCGTTGCGGGCGCGCAGCGCGCGGGCCGCGTAGTCGAGGTGGCGGCTGCCGATCTGGGCATCGAACAGCGCGATCGCCAGCCGCGCGGTCAGCCCCGAGCCGGCGCGGATCGGCGCGTCGAGGTCGAGCGGCGGTCGCGGCCCGGACGCGGCGAGCGCATCGAGGCCATCGAGGAACCTGCGATCGAGCAAGGACGCGCGGTCGACCGCCACGCCGCGGTTATACACCCAACGCGATCGCGCCGGTCAGCTGACCGGGACCGGCAGTTCGAGCTTCGGGGACTCGATCTCGCACCGGCTGTCGCTGCACACGCTGAGCTTGAACATGCCGGTGAGCTTCGCCGTGCCCACCGCCGCCGGCCGGAACTTCACCGTCAGCGTGCCGTGCTGGGCGTCGTCGAGCGCGAACGTGCCGTCGCCGTCGACCGGCGCGGCCGGCGCCGGATCGGCCACGAACTTGAACGGGTAGTCCTTGTTGACGTGGAAGTCGCCGAGCGCGGTCAGCACCAGGCGCGCCTCGCAGACGCTCCCGCTCGTGCACGACGCCTTCGGGCCCGGATCGATCCGGTAGAACGCCTTGCTCGCGAGCGGCGTGCCCTGCGGCGCGGCGGCCTTGCCCGCGTCGCCGCGGCCACAGGCGCCGCACGCCCCGACGGCCAGGACCAGCGCGGCGGTGATCAGCTCACGAGCCATACTTGACACTGCAGCCGTACGGCCTGGTCACCGAGGTCTTCACCGCGCGCCCCGCGGCCACGTCATCGAGCGCCGCATCGATGTAGTTGACCAGCTTGCCACCCTGCGGCGACTTGCCCTCGCCGTCGGGCGAGTTGTCGATCGCGCCGGCATAGACGACCTTGCCGGCCTTGTCGATCACGAACATGTTCGGCGTGTTGGTCGCGCCGTACGCCTTGCCGACCGTGCCGGCCTCGTCGCGCAGGATCGGATTGGGCATCGACCAGTTCTTGGCCGCCTCGGCGTTGACCGCCGCGTCGTTGCCCTGCTTGCCGGCCGCGCCGCTGTTGACCGCCAGCCACACCACGCCGTCCTTGGTGTGGCGCTTCGCGGTGTCGACCAGCGAGCCGACGGTGTGCGACCGCTGGACGAACGGGCACCCCGGGTTGAACCACTCGAGCACGACGACCTTGCCCTTGTACGAGGCCAGCTTGACCTCCTTGCCGGACAGGTCCTTGAGCGTGAAGTCGGGAGCGGCCTTGCCGATCACCGGCGATGAGACATCGGTCTTGTCCGCGCGGCTCGGAGAGCCGGTGGCGGCGAGCGCGACGAACGCGACGAACGCGAGCAGGATGGAGGTTCGCATGGCGGTATTTCACCACGCCGGAAGCAACCGCGCACGCCGGGCTTTTGGCTCCCGGCCGCGACAGTCCGCGACAACATCCCGGCGCCGCACGCTGGACATTCGTGTAGGTCGTGGTTCTCTCGAGTCGACATGACCACGGTGTATCTCGATGGCGAATACCTCGCGCGCGAACGCGCAGTCATCTCGGTGGACGATCGCGGCTTCGTGTTCGGCGACGGGATCTATGAAGGCGTGCGCGCGATCGACGGCCGGCTGTTCGAGTGGGACGCCCACGCCCACCGCATGGTCCACGGGCTCACCGGCCTGCGGATCCCGCTCGGCGCCGACCGCGTCGCCGCGCTACGCGGGGTGTGCGAGCGCCTGCTCGCCGACAACGACCTGACCCGCGGCGACGCGTTCCTCTACCTCCAGGTCACGCGCGGCGCGGCCCCGCGGACCCACGCGTTCCCGCCGGCCGGCACGGCGCCGACCGTGCTCGTCACCGCCACCCGGCTCGTGTCCAAGCGCGACCAGCGCCAGCACGGCGTCGCCGCGATCACCCACGACGATCTGCGCTGGGCGCGCTGCGACTGGAAGACCCTGAACCTGCTCGGCTCGGTGCTCGCGCGCCAGGCCGCCGTCGAGGCCGGCGCGTTCGATGCGATCCTGATCCGCGACGGCGTGGTCACCGAGGGCGCCGCGACCACCGTGTTCGCGGTGATCGACGGCGTCGTGCGCACCCACCCGCTCGGCCACCGCATCCTGCCCAGCGTCACCCGCAAGGTCGTGATGGCGTGCATCGCCGAGCGCGACCTGCCGGTGCACGAGCACGCGATCACCCTGGCCGAGCTGCGCGCCGCCGGCGAGATCTTCCTGTGCGGCACCACCACCGACGTCACGCCGGTGGTCACGCTCGACGGCAGCCCGGTCGCCGCCGGCACGCCCGGCCCGATCACCGCCGTGCTCCGCGACGCGCTCGACGCCCGGCTCTACCATCGCTAGCGGCTCGCACGCCGGCGATCGCGCGCACTATTCGATTCCTTCGTGCCGCGGCCAGCCGTACGTTGTGCGCCATGGACTTCACGCCGAGCCCCAAGACCGTCGACCACATCCAGCGCGTGCAGCGCTTCGTCCGCGAGCGGATCATGCCCGTCGAGGCCCGCTACTGGGACGAGGTCTCCGAGCGCAACCCGACCGGCGACTGGCGGACCTGGACGATCCCGCCCGTGCTCGAGGAGCTCAAGGCCGAGGCGCGCAAGGCCGGCCTGTGGAACCTGTTCCTGTCCGATCTGCCCGACGGTCCCGGGCTGTCAGTGCTCGAGTACGCCTCGGTCGCCGAGGAGATGGGCAGGAGCTTCCTCGCCCCCGAGGTGTTCAACTGCAGCGCACCCGACACCGGCAACATGGAGGTGCTGTGGCGCTACGGCTCCGACGAGCAGAAGCGGCGCTGGCTCGCCCCGCTGCTCGCCGGCGAGATCCGCTCGGTGTTCTGCATGACCGAGCCCGACGTCGCGTCATCCGACGCCACCAACATGCGCGCGACCGCCGTCATCGACGGCGACGAGGTCGTGCTCGACGGCAAGAAGTGGTGGTCGAGCGGCATCGGCGACCCGCGCTGCAAGGTCGCGATCTTCATGGCCCACACCCCGGCGGCCTCGGCCGACCGCCACCACCAGCACTCGATGGTGCTGGTCCCGCTCGACACCCCCGGCGTCCACGTCCGCCGGATGGTGCCGGTGTTCGGCTCCTACGACGCGCCGCACGGCCACGGCGAGGTCCACTTCGAGAACGCCCGCGTGCCGCTCGCCAACATCATCAGTGGCCCCGGCCGCGGCTTCGAGATCGCCCAGGGCCGGCTCGGCCCCGGCCGCATCCACCACTGCATGCGGTGCATCGGCGCCGCCGAGCAGGCGCTCGCGCTGATGATCGATCGCGGCATGTCGCGCACCGCGTTCGGCAAGCCGTTGCTCGACCTCGGCGGCAACCGCGAGCGCGTCGCCGAGGCCCGGCTCGCGATCGACCAGGCGCGGCTGTTGACGCTCTACGCCGCGTGGAAGCTCGACAAGGTCGGCGCGCTCGGCGCGATGACCGAGATCTCGGCGATCAAGGTCGTGGCGCCCAACATGCTGCAGAAGATCGTCGACGACGCGATCCAGATCCATGGCGGCGCCGGGGTGTCCGACGACACGCCGCTGTCCGGGTTCTTCGCCCAGGCCCGCGTGCTCCGGATCGCCGACGGCCCCGACGAGGTCCACAAGGGGCTGATCGCCAAGATCGAGCTGGCCAAGCGCGGCCACGCCCGGCCACGCCGCAGCGAAGCCTAGAACAGCGCCGCGAGCGCGGCAGCCTCGTCGGCCGACAGCGCGACGTCGAGCGCCGCGAGCGCGCTGGTCAGGTGCGCCGCCGTGCGCGGCCCGACGATCGCCGCGTCGACCTGCGGGTGGCGCAGCACCCAGGCCAGCGCGAGCGTCTCCATCGCGACGCCGCGCGCCCGCGCCGCCTCGGCCAGCCCGTCGAGCCCGCGGAACACTCGCTCGGTCACCAGGTGCAGGTACGGCTCCGGCCGCAGGGTCATCCGCGAGCCGTCGGGATACGCGTCCCGCGAGCGGTACTTGCCGGTCAGCCAGCCGCCGGCCAGCGGGCTGAACGCGGTGAACCCGACGCGCTGGTCGGCGCAGAACGGCAGCATCTCGCGCTCCGCCGAGCGGTCGAGCAGGCTGAACGAGTTCTGCACCCACTCGAACCGGGTCAGCCCGCGCAGCTCGCTCGCGCCGCGCGCCACCGCCATCCGCCAGGCCTCGATGTTGCTCGCGCCGATGTACAGGATCTTGCCCGCGCGCACCGCGTCATCGAGCGCGCGCAGCGTCTCGTCGATCGGCGTCGCCGGGTCCGGCTCGTGGATCAGGTACAGATCGATCCGATCGGTGCCGAGCCGGCCCAGGCTCGCCTCGATCTGGCGCTGGATGTGGAGTCGCGACAGCCCGCGATCGTTGGGCCCCGGTCCGACCGGATTGAACACCTTGGTGCTCACGACCAGCCGGTCGCGCACCGACGAGCCCTTGGCCGCAAGCCAGCGGCCCAGGAAGCTCTCGCTGCGCCCTCCGCCGTAGGCGTCTGCCGTGTCGAGCAGGGTGATGCCCGCGTCCCACGCCTGATCGAGCAGCGCCACCGCCTGGGCACAGGTCTCGCCCTGGCCGAAGAACGCCGGCGCCGAGCCGATGCCGCCGAAGTTGCCGCAGCCCAGCCCCAGCCGCGAGACCTTCACACCGGTCGATCCCAGGCGCTGATAGTTCATGGCTTGCGCGTATAGTCTCGCTCACCTTGGCGGAGAGCACCACGACACCGGATCATTTCGGCCGACTGCGGCGCATCCTCGGCGTCGGCTTCGGCCTGGCCGTCAACATCGGCAGCACGATCGGTATCGGCATCCTCCGCGCGCCCGGCGTCGTCGCCGGTCAGCTCCACAGTTTCGGCACCATCCTGGTGGTCTGGATCCTCGGCGGGCTCTACACCCTGGTCGGCGCCAGCTGCCTGACCGAGCTCGGCGCGATGCTGCCGCAGGCCGGCGGCTACTACGTCTACGCCCGCCGTGCGTTCGGCGACCGGGTCGGCTTCGCCGTTGGCTGGACCGACTGGATCACCTACTGCTCGGTGCTCGGCTACGTCTCGATCGGGATGAGCGAGTTCCTGGCCAAGCTCGTCCCCGCGCTCGAAGGCCACACCCGCCCGATCGCGATCAGCTTCCTCGTCGGCTTCGTCGGCCTGCAGTGGGCCGGCGTGCGGATCACCAGCTGGTTCCAGGAGTGGACCACCGCGCTCAAGTTCCTCGCGTTCCTCGCGATCGTCATCGCCGCGCTCGTGCTGTCCCAGAACCACCCCGCCGCCGCGTCACCCGCCGCCGCGCCCGCGTCCCTCAGCCTCGCCGGCGTGATCGCCGCGCTCCAGGTCGTCACGATCACCTACGCCGGCTGGCAGAGCGCGCTGTACTTCACCGAGGAGGATCGCGACCCGGTCAAGAACCTGCCGCGCGCGATGATCGGCGGCGTGCTCGCCGTGATCGTGATCTACCTGCTGGTCAACGTCGCGCTGCTCGCGATCCTGCCGATCTCCGAGCTCGGCGGCATGAAGCTGCCGGCCGCCGATGCCGCCCAGCGCATCGCCGGCGACCGCGGCGGCCAGATCATCACCATCCTGTCGCTGATCTCGCTGCCGCCGCTGCTCAACGCGATCATGATGATCGGCACGCGGATCCTCTACGGCCTCGGCCGCGACCGCCTGTTCTGGTCGGGTACCGCCTCGGTCAACGCCGGCGGCACCCCCGGCGTCGCGACCCTGATCACCACCGGCCTCGCGATCCTCCTCATCGCCACCGGCAGCTTCGAGCGCCTCGTCGCGCTGACCGCGTTCTACCTCGCGCTCAACTACGCCGCGTCCTGCCTCGCGCTGATCGTGCTCCGCCGCCGCGAGCCCGACCTGCCGCGTCCGCTCCGCGCCTGGGGCTACCCGTGGTCGGCCGGCATCGTCGTGATCGGCGCCGCCGCATTCCTCGTCGGCGTGGTGATCGCCGACGCCTACGCCACCGTCGTCGCCATCGGCCTGCTCCTGGTCGGCCTGGTCGTGTACGGCCTGTTCCGCGTCGCGAACGCTACTGGCAGCTGAGCTGCGTGGTGCCGGTCGCGCCGGTCGACGCGCTCCACTGCGCCGTCGCCGTGCCGTCGAACGTCACCGTCAGCGACGCGCCCGCCAGGAAGTGGTGGGTGATCGTCCCCGTCGGGCAGCCGCCCGCGCAGCGCTGCAGCGACACGTCGTTCGAGCGCTCGCGTCCGCCGATCTCGGTCTGCCAGTGCCCCGTGATGCTGCGGCACATCGAGCTCGGATCCCACGTCACCGTGTAGCTGCCCTCGTGCTCGACGGCGATGCCGCGCGGTCCGGTCCCCGAGCCCATGGTCTGGACCTCGAGCGTGTGGCCGGTGCCGCTCACCGTGTAGGTCGCGGTCGCGTCGATCACCAGGTGAGCCCGGTTGACCTGCAGGTCGGCGCTCGTGCCGTGCACCGTGATCACCCCGGCCGTCGACACCGAGACCGCCAGGTCGAGCGTGCCCGTGACGTGCACCAGCCCGCGCGGCCCCGTGCAGTCGTTCAACGTGATCGACACCAGCGCATCATTACGCGTCACCGTGGCGCACCCGCTCGGATTCCATCGCAGCGACACGTTGGCCGCGATCCGCACCGCCACCTGCGCCCCGGTCAGCACGGTCAGCCCCGACGCATCGGCGCCGTCGACCGCGCCCATCATCACGTTGCCTTCGGCCTCGGTCGAGTCCGACGAGTCGATCGCGCTGGCGGCCGAGTCCATGTCGTCGCTCCTCTGACCCGCACACCCACCCACCATCAGCAGCGACGAACCAAGCAAAACTAGCGAGCTGAACTTCTGCATTTAACGAATCCTCCGCAGCGAGCTACAGCAACCCGCGGGCCGCGCCAACCGCGCATCCAGTCGTCGCCGCCGGCACCGCCAGGTACCGGTCGCGGCGCAACTTCGCCCCGCGGCGGTACTTCCAGGTACCCGCTCCAGTGTCGCCAACCCGGCTACAGCGCCCTGCGGGAGAACTTCTCAGCCCGCCGGATCAGCCGCCGCCGACCGGCTCCCACAGCTCCAGCAGCGTCCCGTCGGGGTCGACCACGTACCCGAACTTGCCGTCCGAGCTGTCCTCACGGCGGTCCAGCACCCGCGCGCCCTGCGCGCGCAGCTTCGCGAGCAGCCCGTCCAGGTCCTCGACCCGCAGGTTCACCATGAACTCACGCTCGCTCGGCTCGAAGTACTTCGTCTCGGCCCGGAACGCGCTCCACACGCTGTACGTCCGCTCCGCCGGCTGAGCCGCCGCCCATAGCTGCGCCCCGCCCCACTCCTGGATCTCGAGGCCGAGCATGTCGCGGTACCACGCTCGCAGCGCCTCGGCGTCCCTGGACTTGACGAACACGCCGCCGATGCCGAGCACACTTGCCATGGCCGGCAACCTACCCCGCCGCCTCGTCGGCCGCCAAGCCAGCGTGGCCTCCGCGATGGCGCTGCGCTGAACCACATGCCGAGATCGCCTCGCTCGCTAGCGGTTCTCTGGAACCCACGAGAGGCGGCGCCTGCTTCGCCTTAAAAATCAGTAATTACAATAACTTAACTGATGGCTCCGGAGGAGGGTTTCGAACCCCCGACCCGGCGGTTAACAGCCGCCTGCTCTACCACTGAGCTACTCCGGAAGGACGTAAGGGACTAGATTGATGACGTAGGTTGGGTAGCAGTGTCAAGCGACAGGAGCGGTGGAAACGCCGCGGCGGGGAACGATCCTCACGCTGGAGGCGCCTGCCAAAGCAGCCGATAGCGACATCCCCCATGGAGGTGACGGCGCGTTCGAGGTGTCAAAGCTCGCATCGGGTTGTGGATGACAACAAGCACTGAGGCGTGTCGTGAGCGCGCAGTCACGGGGCTGGGAATTCACGGCAGACCAATCGCGAGTTGGTGGCGGATCTCGGGGCTGGCGGGGTAGTCGGTCTC
>Ga0307515_10001982_pt1 | contig 45326 bp, 31 predicted proteins | sample 17_EM_MG_FD_194513 | JGI IMG/M metagenome (GOLD analysis project Ga0307515, IMG submission 194513) | Populus trichocarpa ectomycorrhiza microbial communities from riparian zone in the Pacific Northwest, United States - 17_EM | ecosystem: Host-associated > Plants > Roots > Unclassified | place... | reverse complement strand
CGCTACCCGAGACGTACTCGATTCGCGTTGCTTCCTCTTCTTTCAGCCCTACTCGTTCGTCGACTTCTCGGAAGTACTCTTGCGCCAGCACCTCGTACGAGGTTACAATCCGCTTGCCTGTGGGTGGTAGGTCAGTGGTCCGTCAAATTGTGATAGAGGCAAATGGTTAAGCGATGAAAAAAGCTACGAGTGGTCTGTTGCCATAGAGGCTAAAACCCGGTGCACCAGAGATTGTTGCGCAGCTGGCTTTCGTCCAGAAATCCGGTCAACGCGTGCCTGAGGCAGTAAGACCAAACAAAGGGCCATTCAATCCGTTGGGTACACATCATGATCTTTCTCGAGGAGTCGTAGACAAAACCAGACCGCCAACAAGTGAGCTATGTCGATAATCTAGCATTACATCGCCTCCCCAAGGTGCCGTTACCTAGCCATGGAGCTCTGGGATGGGACTTATCTGTCTCCAGAGGCGAGTGAGAATATCCGGGTGGGTGAGTTCCCCCTAATTGCGACGAAACCGGTTCAACACCTGAATGTGCGTCCGGCGCTGAGCGAACGCTTGAGTTGGTTGGTGATCGGTTTCAACGCGGCCCGGTCTAGTGGTACGGCACCATCGCCGTCGTCCGTCAGACGATCACCCCCACCCACTCGACGCGCGACGGAGCAGTTCGAGAAACCACGTCGCGGCGGGTCGGAGTATCATAGCCCCGTTGATCGTATAAGATGTCATCCCGGATTTTACTCCACACCCACACGGGGGGTGGGAGCCCAGCAATCGACAAACGTCGCGGTCGCCTCCGCTCTCCGCGCTTTTCGCGAACGCAAACACCACCTTCGTATCCGCGCAGTACCACGCAGTACCACGCACACCCGAACAACTTCACCACCCGCGCCTCTCCGAACCACTCCGGTTCAGGTTCAGGTTCACCCCCGTCCCCAGGCACCCAGAATCGCGCAAACCCAAAAACCAGAAAAAAAGGCCAAATGAAAACGGAATGAAACACCCACCGGCCAAGCCATCCACGGTCTGGTACGGCCCCTTCTGTGGTACTTGGACTTGGAGTTTGCACGTGCCGAACTCGAGATTGACGAGTTCCGTGACGAGGTTTTGGGTCTGGGATTCGAGGATCTGTACGGTGGGCAGGGGTCAGGCACTTTCTTTCGGAATTTGGTGTTTGGCGTTTGGGGATTGGGGGTGGGGGTAGGGCATGGTGAAGGTCGGAGTGGGTCGGAGGAGGGGAGGGTCCAAAGTGAGTGCAGAGGGGAAAGCGAGGAGGTAGGGAGGAGAAAGAGGCGTTGAAACTGAGGCGTACCTGATCCTGCCCTGTGATCCCCATATCGACGTTACCACGACCGACGAATCGAGGGATATCCGAGGCGGGAAGGAACAACCTAGAGATGGAGGTTTACACATAAAAGAACATGCGGGTGTGTGACGCATTTATTATAGTATTAGAGAGTGACGTTGGTATTGTGTATATCGAGGGATCGGGGTTGTCGAAAATGTGTGGCACAAGCAAGCAGGTATACGTAAGCAACCGGTGCGAAGGATATGTTCAAGGTAGGACGTACAGTGCCATAGGATGATTTGCTACGAGACATATATCCATTCTGTGCGAGCGGGAATACTGGATGTCCGCCCCTGGGTGGGGAAACCATCCACGCAGCGTCGTTTCAATATAAAATTGATTTGAATGGCACCGTGGAGTATTTGGTGTGTGTTTAAGATCGAGTCCCAGTTCCCGATCGAGGGCCACCACAATGGAGTGGGTCGGTCGAAGCCGCGAACGCACACAAAACCGGTCGTACAAGGTTCATAAGAGCCAAGAATGATTATCGTCGTCCGAATCCACCCGGATTCCCAAGTCAAATACGTGCGATCGATCGAGTCAGCCCATCAGCCCCCTCCCATGCAAAACGCACTGACCAGCAAGCATCTGCACACTTTTCTCATATAGTCTTCCTGTGAAAGTACAACATCAGCATGACGGCGGTCGCCCCCGCGCGTCTGGGTTGCTTATCTCCAACACCGAACAGACCTTTTTTTGGAAGAGCAAACAAAAGCCGGCCCTTGACCGATTCGGCCAAGTTTCCAGGAAAGAGTTCTGTCATTCTGTTTTCTATGGGTCGGTTGAACGAGCAGCACGGTTCAAGCTGGGGACGAAGGGGGAGGAAAGGGACGAAAGATAGAGAGCGCCGTTGGGCGTAAGACGCGCTCCCGATTTGGGAGAGGATTGCCCATGAATTGCGGCGGCCGTATTTAGAAATTCCATTTAGCCATTTAACCGTTCTTCCACCGAGCGACCAATCCTCAAATCCAACGAGAAAGCCCAGCAGATGTTAACACACAGTAGATACCCTCAAGGTGACCGAGTCAGTCGCGGATGACCTTTGAAATAGTTTGCTCAAACTCTTACACCTTCGACAATATAATATCAACTCCTCTAGCGCGTTGCTGAGCCCATGATTTGACTATATGACAACAAGGCAAAGTCCTTATTAAGGCTAATAGATACAATAACAATGCATTTTAGGAAACTTTCGTCATGACATATATCTCGCCTTGACTAAGGACCATATTGACCTTGTCAAATACCACTCTACCGAGGAACGGAAGAAACGCTAGAGGACAGACTGTTCAGTACAATCCGACAGACATCAATCTCTACAGAAAAGGTGATTCTATGGGATAGTTAGAAGGGAGTAGTAGACCGTGAGATGGACGTACATGTGCGACCTCCCAGCCCAGTTAGTGGTTTGAATACACAGTGCAATGCCTAAACCGCATCTGCTCTGCTTGGCAAGGCCATTCAGAGATGATATCATATTGAGAAGAAGTTGGCTGCGTGGCGACCGCGGTGAGTGGCGTATTTGGCCACTAGTCGACAAACAAACAACCACCCGCTACCCCCAGGGATTGGCGCGCTGGGTAGTAACGTAGGTGTTGGACCTACAGTAACTAGGAGCTGAGAGCTGGGAGAAGCGTCGGTTACTAAGACCACATGACTGGAGGGTACTTCAGAACCCTCATGAGATCTAAGTGTGCTAATCTCACACTAAGCTTTGGATTTCGACAGCGGGTGGTGGTGTCTCCAGGCTGGGCGGTGACGGGCTTGCTTCTTCCTTCACTCGAGCTCGATGGTCGGTGTTCCCGTCTCCGTTGACATCGCTGGCCTTGGAAAAGATACTGTCGATGCCGAATATTATTACGTCGATACACCTATACACCGATACACCGGTGGGTGTGCCGAGTCGTGGACGCATATTCCGACGGTTGAACACCACACCAGTACCCGCAATACCCGCAAATGCCGTATGTTCCTGTGTTCCTGCGGTCATACTCGAAACAGGCCGCGGCCGAAATTCCGTTCTTTGTGTGGTGGTTGCCTCTTTACCCCCCCAGCCCCAACCATCTTCTGCTCTGACCTTTGACCAGCTGCACTCTGCAGACCTCACTCTGCATCGACGCACTTGTCTCTCGTCACCGGTAGCATCGTCCACCGCGTATCTCACAGCCCGTTGCCAGCGTATTGGCCAGCTACGCCGCTACGCACTCGACGACAAGGCCATTTTCCCACCAGCTCACCAGCCGACAGGAATCGCCTCGACAACGGACACACTTGCTCACTCTTACTCTCGCCCACGATGATCAAGTCAAACCTCTCCCCACCCCCAACGTTCCCCGCGACTTTCTGGGACCTCGTACCCTTCCTCTGCGCCGGCGGTCTCGCCCTCATCTTCACTGCACTCCTCGTCCTACTCGTTGAAGACGATTCGAACGATAGCAAGGTACTTGGCGAGCCGCAGTCGCAGTTCACCAGCTACCAACAGCGGTTCGTCGGCCTGAGTGAGAAGCAGCGCGAATGGTCCATGCGTTCGCAATCGAGCCACTATGGTTATTCTCCTGTACAGAGGAACATCATGGGTTCCCCGGCATCCGTCACCGTTACTGCCAAGACCAGTCGTCACCAACGCCCGGTGTTTCCAAAAAGGTTATTTGGTGCGTATCTATCGCGCTTGGACCCTATTCCTCGTTTTATCTATGCTCCCCTCGACTGTCCATCTCGCTGATACTCGACCTCATAGCGTTACCACCCTCGCCAACGAGCCCATCACCCACACAAGCATCATCGCCCGCACCCACACTATCTATGGCGAAGCTGATCATGCACCGACATGTGCGTATCGCCTTCTTTAGTTTCCCATTTGACCACTTGGCTCACATATCATCATCTTTCTCATTTCTTTTTTTCCCCGATGACGCTTACGCTCTGAATCCACCTTGCATCATCGCCTCCGCTGCGGCTGCGTCAACACATCCGTCGCCGTATTGCTGTGTCAACCTGCGGCCATCATTCTCTCTCTCCCTCCAAACACCACTCGCTGTCCAATACCATTTGTTCATGGACGATAGGACCAAGCCACTCGCCGAGCACGTCAAGCACGCGCACAACGCCAACAACTCGCAGCACAACAGCAACCCCCACCCAAGTCACACTCACCAGCACCATTGCGAACGCTATTACGACTATGACCTCAACAGGTATCGCTCGACCGTTGCCATAATTTTATACGCGTTCGTCATCGTGAGCCACGACAACTCCATAGACACCCCACGCTCGCTCGATATCTACCGGCTGCCAGATCCATGGGGATGCAGTGAAGGCCGACACTATTCTACTACAATGCGGGGGCGTCCGTACCACCGACCGCCAATCCACTCCCGACCATTTACGTCCCTCCTACCCTCCGTCCCTCGCCCGCCCGTTCGCCTGTATAGATACGTTATTGCCTACGAACGAGCTATACATCGTCTCGTGTCTCCTAGCTCTGCTCATTGTTGACGGACGCTCAGAACTGTCGTCTTGTAACGTGATGTGGCATTTGGTCTTGCTTACCTGTAATTACGCGGACTATATTCGTTGCATGTCCTAATGTTAATGTGTCATGTTATTGCTCCTCTTCTTGTCGCTCATGGGCCCCTTGGGCCCTTTGATGATCAGTCCTGAGTGCTGTAATTTTCCACCCGTCCAACATTCACCTTCACATTCTACGTCATCTAGTTAGGAAATGTCAATCTGTTCAAGAATCGGCTGTGGATAGTTGGAAGTTTATCAATGATAATAGGGTACGATGAAAGTCAAATAAAGTCAAATCAAAAATAGCGAACAATCCAAATGAAAATAAAATGTGTATATTACAGCCGAACAGCATAGAGTGCTCTTGAACTACTTTGTACAAGACCATTCACATGGATGCAGTGAGTGTGACTATATTTCCCTCCATACCCCACTCCATACTATCACGTCTCTCGGTTATGAACGTTTTCCACCGTTTCCCATAGCGCTGCTGTCCAATCGTCTGGTCGATGAAGTCAGATGCTTTTGAGGAGGAATTAAACTCCACCTTCATTTCCACACTCCTGATATCTCGCCATACTCCCTTCTCCAATGCACCACAAAAGACAAAATGAACCAAGGAATCCACCCCCAAAGCGTCGCTAACGAAAATATAAAGGTTTTGCAAACAGGAAAGATGAAATAAGAAATCATGGAATGAATTGAAATCTGGCATATCATAGAATGAATTGGGATCTGCCATGTGCAAATTTGTTGGTAGAGGCCGGCGAAAAATTTGGACATTTGAACATGAGAAGAAGCGGAGATACCCCATTGGACAGTCCACCAACTCCAATATTGTGCAGGCAGGCAGATTCACTTGCAGCCCCTCATGGCTAGCCAGTTTCTCGTATAATACGGATGCATGTACGTCGACCTCGCATTCTCTCAAGGCCTTGAAGGTCCTCCCAAGCATCCAAGACATTGACGAATTCAGTATAAACCACTGGAGAGTACGAGTCAATGGGATGTCAATGTTCAAGGAATATTCAGGAAAAAAACCACCACGAATTTCCAACCTCTTGATTTGTTCCAGGTATGGTAAAATCGGTATTTCGACACGCCTGTCGCAGGAGAGCTCAAGATGCTGGAGCTGCCTAAAAAGGGCGGTGCAATGGAGTAATGGAACATCCTTGAGAGAAATGTAAGTGTCCAGATATCCTGCGACCATTCCTATGACAATCCTTGCGTCATAGTCGTACATTCGTTTTGGGAGGTGTTTACCTAGATAGCCAGTGGAAATGTAATCAACCGCAATGTCACCCATGCTCTGTCTCCCCTCCCATACTTTTAAATGCTCCAAAGGAGGAGTCGAATAGGCCCTAGTCCATCCAACAAGTCTAAGCAATGGTAAATCGTCAAGGCGCTCGGACTGAGAATAGCCTGTGGGACACTGTATACCCAGGGATTTCAGATGCGGGAGAATATTGGTACTCCAGGTTTGAGAGGAGCACCATTGCTCACACTGCTGAGAAAACCTCCATCGATCCCATACAGGCCATTCATTTGTAGATGGTTTGGCAGCCAGTGACTCAAGGAAGTCTTGCCAGGAAGGTGAGAGATCGGCAAGAGAAAAAACCAACTCTTGTAGAGGGGCCAAGTACTTCAGCACCTTGGTTAAGACTTGCTCACTGCACTGGAGCGTGAGGTGGAGAGCAGTGAGTTTGGAAATCCTCCCATCTACTCTGCATAGATGGCGTAAATGCTGATAGACCCTCTCTTCATTGCAGTCATGAGATTTGAGGTCCATTGCTCTCATTTCGGGAACATGAAAACATTGGGATGTGGTGACTGGATGACCATGATAGGTCAATTTCTTGCAGGATGGCAATTGCACCTCATGCTGATGAAGTACCTCCCAGTGCCGAGGAAGGAGGATCGCACACTCCTCGAGGCATGCAAATTGTCTCCCAGCCATCCATTGGACTGAACAGGCTCTGAGCTGCAGTTTCCGTAGAGTACAAAGAAGTGGAATATTAGAATTGGGTTCATAAAATGGGAGACGAAGACGATCAGCCTCAAATATCTGAAGCTGGGTAAAAGTAGGAAGAAGCTCAAAAGGCTCATCTATATCTTTGCTATTGACAATAAGCACCACGAGATTCTTCAAAACAGGAAACCAATGGGGTTGGAGAAAGTGGGCGCTGGCAAATGAGGAATGGAGTCTCAATTCACCGAGTGGACCTTCAGATGGAACAAGATTGAGCAAATGAGCAAATGAGGGAGAATCAACACATCCAGCGGCCACATGTAACACTTTCAACACTTTCATTGGGCTTGCGACTTGAACGACAAGCTGACTAGCCAAGTCCTCAGGGGGGAATGAGGAAATCGTAAGCTCGTTCCACTGGCCGGTGCTTGTAAGAGAATTCTGGAGTGCAGCAAACATTGGAGCCTCAGATGGGCTCTCGCTATCACTCTGTGGGTCAATGATAACCTTCTTTGGGTATGCCCTCTGCAACCAAGTAGTAACCTGCTCCGTCTCAGTCCAGGTCCCAACCCTCAAGGTGGACCATAGATGGGACATTGAGCCGATAACAGACTTCCAACAGCGACAAACCGAAGCCAATTGACCAGATTTCATTTGATTGGATTCAATGCAATATAGGAAGATCTCTCGCAGAAGTTCCACAGGAAGGTCATTAATGGTTTTGATTGTGGTCATAACAGACCTCCAGTAGCGACAAACAGAAGCCAATTGACCAACTTTCATTTGGTTCGACTCAATGCTGTATACGAGGATCTCTCGTAGAAGTTCCATAGGAAGGTAGGTATTAATGCTTTTGCCATAAGGCGGGACCAGGCGCCCGGCACGTCGAGCAATGGTCGGGCGCGGACGGTAGGTATCAATGTCTTCGTCATAAAGCGTGACCCGATGCGTACGTCGCCTGGTACGTCGAGCAATGGTCGAGCGTGGACGGTTACGGTTAGTGGCGGACATATCCTGAACGTAGACGGATTAACTTTCGAGTGAGATGATGGGGAGGACAAAATTTGAATCGAAGAAATTGGTGCTGAGGCGGCAAAGCAAGGCGGCAAAGCACCGAATGGTAATTGGGTGATTCGAGTGCGACAAATAGTCAATGGCTTGGGGACTGACCAGAGTGGTAGTGGTGGTGAGACAAGCGGCGCGGGCGTAATGGGAATCTAAACCTCACGGTGCTGCTCTCACGCGGTTGCCTCGCGATTGCCTCGCCGGCTACAAACGCCAAGACGATCCAAATTCTGGCTGGCCCACAGCCCCAATGAAACGAGATTGAACACGAACGATTGCTACACGACATTCGCTAGCGCAACCGCAGGTCAAATGTGTGCGTCTTCCGCTTGATGAGTGTCTCGGCGGACTATTCAGGGTAGTCTCATACGGGGATACGTGATAGCGTCCGAGGTGTATATTCTACAAAATGAAGTATCTCCGTCTACAACGAGCGATACGGTGCCGAAGTCGATCTCCCCAGCCTCATTCTTCTTTGGGCCGTCATCGATCATCGATAACAGAAGGGGATACACTTGAAATGAAATGGCACTATCCGACAGCATTGAGGGTCATATGAGACAGGCGTTTCTCCTTTCAAACGGTTGCCTCGTGCGCACGCCAAGCAGGCCAGCATCCAGAATCAACACAGCACTGCAGACCAAGAGATTCACCAGCGTGTCAAATGTGTGCGTCTTCAGTATTCATATTCACGCTGGTCTGAGTACGGGGATAATACGTGATAGTGTTCGAGGTGTATATTCTACAAAATAGGCTACCACCCTCGATGGCGTGTGGAGAGTCGGTCTCCCAGACCCCGGCCCACCTCATTTTTCTCCGGGCCGTCATCGATCATCGATAGCAGAAGAGGATACACTTGAAATGAATTGGCACTCTTCGACAGCCTTGAGGGTCACGTAGCAAGCGGGAAGATATGGTGACTGGCCTTTGAACGCAGCGGAATATCTCCCTGCCGATATGATGTACGTGGATACGATCGTGTGTCCCGCTGTCGTGGTTCTCAATCCGGCATCGAGATGATGAATGTGGGGGTCCATCCAACCGTCCAATGCGCAGAAGACCATCATCCTGCCGTACTTCGTTGAATATGTCGTTTGTCGTTCTGCATTCACCTTCAGTTCCGGAACCGGTGTGTCCGCGTTCGTTGCAGGTGGAGACAAAGCATCCATGGTCAACCACGGACCAGTACTTTGTTTTCGTTACCTGTGATTGCGCCTTGATTATCTAATACGACCACCCAAATATTTCTTCCATTGAGCCAGTACAACGACTACTACAAGGTCATGCCCGCCGTCGTTTGTCCAAGTACTTCACCTGCTTGGGTCATAAATCGACGTTGTATACTTCGTAAGCCGAGCTTGTACGTCTAAGAGGCTGGCTTTTTCATTGCCCAACGGCATGCCCACCCGTGCGCCCTGGAGAATAAAATCGTGCTGTGGGTCGCTCGTTCTGGACAATTCCTGCGTTCATGCTAAAATACTCGTTCCTCATCTCTAGTCCATCGTGAGTCCACGCGGACAATCTAGTCCCCAGAACGTCGAGGGCACGCCGGCAGCACCCTGAACTGGAGTCCAAGCGCGACCTCCATCCACGCCTTACACCGACTTCTCAACCCTTGCTATTTCTACACGAGATTCTTCGATGTACCACGTTCTCTTGCATGAAGGGGGCGACTCACGGACAACCCATCAAACCGATATCTCCGCTCACTCTCTCTCCGCCTCTACAGCCCCTACAGATATCCTCCGTGCCCTCCTCTTCTCTGATCCCCACTGCAATGGTTACCTTACCAACAAGTTACCCTCCTCTCTGTCGTCATTTCCAAACTGTGCAAAGACTCGAACAGGCGGTGCAGGCGTTGTGAGCGTATCAACTCTTTAGAATGGGTTCGTATCATCCTTTCCCATTTCCCTCTGCCAGACTAACGAGTATTCGCAGTTCGATCTCCTGTTACGAGTTGATCATACAACATACATTCGTCGATTCTCGTCTCATCTCTCAACAACACCCAGATGCCGGACCGGTACACTTTCGACAAGGCATTTTGTGGTTGCTTTCATATGACCTAGTTCCCCGCTCATGGTGAACCTCCATGTAGTTGCCTCTTTACCCCAGCCAGTTGCACACTCTGCCTCGACGCACTTGTCTCTCGTCCACTGCTCATTCGCTGCGCGTTGCCAGTGCTCCACTCGACTAGACAGCCAGCCCGCTACGCCACTGCGCACTCGACGACAACGCCATTCTCCCACTCATAAGCCGACAGGAATACCCTCGACAACGGCCCTACTCGTCCACTCTTATTCTCACCCACAGTGACCAGGTCGGACATCTCCCACACCCGACGTTCCCAGCAATTTACTAGGACCTCGTACCCTTCCTCTGCGCTGGCACTCTCGCCCTCATCTTCCCATTGCTCCTCCTTTCACTCGTTGAAGACGATTCAAACAATAGCAAGGTGCTCGGTGAGCAGCGATCGCCGCTCACCAGCTACCAACGGCGGTTCGTTGGCCTGAGTGAGGAGGAGCGCGAATGGTTCATGCGTTTACAATTGAGCTACTATGACTGTCCACCCGTCCAGAGGAACGCCACGGGTTCCCCAGCTTCGGTCATCGTTCCTACCAAGACCAGCCACCACCAGCGCCCAGTGGTTCCAAAAGGGCTATTTGGTGGGTATCTATCACTCTTAGTCCCCTTCCTCAACCTATCTATATGCTTCTCGACCGTCCATCTCGCTGATACTCGGCCTCATAGTCCTACCACCCGCGTCTCACACACAACCTTTATCGGCAGCACCCATGCTACCTTTATCGAAGCTGGCCATGCACCGACACGTGCGTATCGCCTTCTTTCGTTTCCCATTTGTCAACTTGGCTCACATAACTCATGCTTTCTCATTGCTTTTTTTCCCGCCGATAACGCCCACGCTCCGAATCCACCTTGCATCATCGCCTCCGCCGCGGGTGTGTCGACACATGCGTCGCCGTATTGCTGTGGCAACCTCCGGCCAGCATTCTTTCTCTCTCTCCAAACACCACCCGCTGTCCAATATCATTTGTTCACGATGGACGACAGGACCAAGCTACTCGCCGAGCACGTCAAGCACGTGCACAACGCCAACGACTCGCAGCGCAACAGCATCCCCCACCCAAGTCACACTCACCAGCACCATTGCGAACGCTGCTACGACTATGACCCTAACAGGTGTCGCTCGACCGTTGCCATAACCTTATTCACGTTCGTCATCGTGAGCCACCACAACTCTCCTAGACACCCCACGCTCGCTCGATATTTGTCGGCTGCCAGGTCCATGAGGATGGAGTGAAGGCCGACACTATTCTACTACAATGCGGGGGCGTCCGTCCCACCGACCATTCACGTCCTTCCTACCGTCCGTCCCTCGCCCGCCCGTTCGCCTGTATAGATACGTTATTGCCTACGAACGAGCTATACATTGTCTCGTGTCTCCTAGCTCTGCTCATTGTTGACGGACGCTCAGACTGTCGTCTTGTAACGCGATGTGGCATTTGGTCTTACCTGTGACTACGTGGTTTATATTCGTTTCATGTCCTAATGTTGATGTGTCATGTTATTGCTCCACATCTTGTCGCTCATGGGTCCCTTGGGCCCCTTGATGATCAGTCCTGAATGCTGTAATCCCCCACCCGTCCAGCGTTCACCTTCATTGTCTATGTCGATCATCTAGTTGGAAAGGTCGATCTGTTCAAGAGTCAGCTGTGGATAGTTGGATGCTCATTACTGATAATTGGGTACACCGAAAGTCAAATAAAGTCAAATCGAAATACCGAACAATCCAAATGAAAGCAAAATGTGTATATTACAGCCGAACAGCATAGAGTGCTCTTGAACTACTTTGTACAAGACCATTCACATGGATGCAGTGAGTGCGACCATATTCATATAAGTACCCCACCTGTCCCAAACATCGCGTCTCTCGGTTATGAACGTTTTCCACCATTTCCCATAGCGCTGCTGTCCAACCGTCTGGTCGATGAAGTCAGATGCTTTTGAGGAGGAATCAAACCGGACCTTCATTTCCACACTCCTGATATCTCGCCATACTCCCTTCTCCAATGCACCACAAAAGACAAAATGAATCAAGGAATCTACCCCCAAAGCCTCGCGAACGACAATATAAAGGTTTTGCAAACAGGAAAGATGAGATAAGAAATCATGGAATGATTTGAAATCTGCCATATCATAGAATGATTTGGGATCTGGCATGGACCAATTTATTGGTAGAGGCCGGCGAAATTTTTGGACATTTGAACATGAGAATAAGCGGAGATACCCCATTGGACAGTCCACCAACTTCAGTATTGTGCAGGCAGGCAGGTTCACTTGCAGCCCCTCATGCCTAGCCGGTTCCTCGCGTACGAATATATGTACGTCGACTTCGCATTCTCTCAAGGCCTTGAAGGTCCTCCCAAGCATCCAAGATATTGGCGATTCCAGTTTACACCACTGGAGAGTACGAGTCAATGGGATGTCAATGTTCAAGGAATATTCAGGAATAATTCCACCCGAAATTTGCAGCCGCTTGATTTGTTCCAGGTATGGCAAAATTGGGATTTTGATACTCCGGAGCTCGGTGAGGTCAAGACGCTGGAGCTGCCTAAAAAGGACAGTAGAACGGAGTTGGAATAACGGAGTATCGGGTTCGCCAATGACCAAATGTCCTGTGACCATTCCCATGACAATCCCTGCGTCGCATATGTACGATGGGTTATCAAGATGCCTATTTAGATAGCCAGTGGAAATGTAATCAACCGCAATGTCATCCATGCTCTGCCTCCCCTCCCATACTTTCAAATGCTCCAAAGGAGGAGTCAAAAATGCCCTAGTCCATCCAACATGTCTAAGTAATGGTAAATCGTCAAGGCACTCGGACTGGGAATACCCTGTGGGACACCGTATGCCCAGATATTTCAGATACGGGAGAATATTGACACTCCAGGTTTGAGAGGAGCACCATTGCTCCCACTTCTTCGAAGCCTCCCATCCCTCGCATTTTGGAAATTCATTTGTAGATGGTTTGGCAGCTAGTGACTCAAGGAAGTTTTGCCAGGAGGGTGAGAGATCGGCAAGAGAAAAAACCAACTTTTGTAGAGGGTTCAAGTACTTCAGCACGTTGATTAAGACTTGCTCACTGCACTGGAATGTGAGGTGGAGAGTAGTGAGTTTGGAAATCCTCTCATCTGCTCTGCGTAGATAGCATAGGTGCCGATAGACCCGCTGTTCATTGCAATCATGAGATTTGAGCACCATTACTCTCATTTCGGGAACACGAAAATATTGGGATGTGGTGATTGGATGACCATGATACGTCAATTTCTTGCAAGATGGCAAGTGCACCTCATGCTGGTGAAGTACGCCCCAATGACGAGGGAGGAGGATTGCACACTCCTCAAGGCATGGGAGTTGTCTCCCAGCCATCCATTGGACTGAACAGGCTCTGAGCTGTAGCTTCCGAAGGGTATAAAGAAGAGGAATATTGGTACTGGGTTCATAAAATGGGAGACGAAGACGATCAGCCTCAAATACCTGAAGCTGGGTAAAAGTAGGAAGAAGCTCAAAAGGCTCATCCATATCTCTGCCATTGACAATGAGCACCGTGAGATTCTGCAAAACAGGAAACCAATGGGGTTGGAGAAAGTGGGTGCCAACAAATGGGGGATAGAGTCTCAAGTCACTGAGTGGAGCTTCGGTTGGAACAAGGCTGAGCAAATGAGCAAATGAGGGAGAATCAACACATCCAGCGGCCACATGTAACACTTTCAACACTTTCATTGGGCTTGCGACTTGAACGACAAGCTGACTAGCCAAGTCCTCAGGGGGGAATGAGGAAATAGTAAGCTCGTTCCACTGGCCGGTGCTTGTAAGACAATTCTGGAGTGCAGCAAACATTGGGGCCCCAGATGGGCTCTGGCTATCACTCTGTGGGTCAATGATAACCTTCTTCGGGTATGCCCTCTGCAACCAAGTAGTAACCTGTTCCGTCTCAGTCCAGGTGCCAACCCTCAAGGTGGACCATAGATGGGACATTGAGCCGATAACAGACTTCCAATAGCGACAAACCGAAGCCAATTGACCAGATTTCATTTGATTGGATTCAATGCAATATAGGAAGATCTCTCGCAGAAGTTCCACAGGAAGGTCGTTAATGAATTTCATTGCAGCAGACCTCCAGTAGCGACAAACAGAAGCCAATTGACCAGATTTCATTTGGTTCGATTCAATGCTATATAGGAAGATCTCTCGCAGAAGTTCCATAGGAAGGTAGGTATTAATGCTTTTGCCATATGGCGGGACCAGATGCATAAGTCGCCCGGCACGTCGAGCAATGCTCGTGCGCGGACGGTAGGTACCAATGTCTTCGTCATAAGGCGTGACCCGACGCGTGCGTTGCCTGGCAAGTCGAGCAATGGTCGAGCGCGGACGGTTAGGGTTAATGGCGGACATATCCTGAACGTAGATGGGTTAAATTTCGAGTGAGATGGTGGCGAGGACACGATTTGAATCGAAGAAATTGGGTGCTGAGGCGCCAAAGTAACGAGGCAACGCACCAAATGGCAATTGGGTGATTCAAGTGCGACCAATAGTCAATGACTTGGGGGACAGACCAGTGTGGTAGTGGTGGTGAGACAAGCGGCGCAGGCGTAGTTGACCAGGATGGGGATCTAAACCTCGCGGTGCTGCTCTCACGCGATTGCCTCACGATTGCCTCGCCGTCTACAAACGCCAAGACGGTCCAAATTCTGGCTGGCTCACAGCCCCAACGAAATGAGATTGAACATGAACGACTGCTACACGAGGTCAAATGTATGCGTCCTCCGCCTGATGGGTGTCTCGGCGGGCTATGCAGGGCAGTCTCAGTACGGGGATACGTGATAGCGTGCGAGGTGTATATTCTACAAAATGATGTATGTACGTGTACCACGAGCGATGCCGTGCCGAAGTCGATCTTCCCAGCCTCATTCTCGAAGGGGATACACTTGAAACGAAATGGCACTCTCCGACAGCATGGAGGGTCATGCAGCAAGCGGGAGGACACGGTGACCGGCTTTTGAACGCAGCGGAATCTCTCCCTGCCGCGCGATGTGGGTGCGAGCGTGTGTCCAGCTGTCGTCGCACTGTCGTTCTCAGTCCGGCATCGAGATGACGAATGTGGAGGCCCATCCAACCGTCGAATTCGCAGAAGGCCGTCATCCCGCCGTTGAATATGCATTCACCTTTATTTCCGGGATATCTGCTTTGTGTTCTCCTTGGCCATGTTCGCTGCGGGTGGAGACAAAGCATCCAAGGTTTTTACCCAGTACTTCGTTACATTGCGCCTTGATCATCTAATACAACCCCCTAGATATTTCTTCCGCTGAGCCAGCATGACGCCACCGCATCCTCACTGACAACGACTACAACAAGGCCATGCTCGCAGTCGTTTGTCCAAGTACTTCACCTTCTTGGGTCATAAATCGACGATGTATACTTCACAAGCTGGGCTTGTACGTCTAAGAGGCCGGCTTTTTTTATTGCCCACCCGTGCGACTTGGAGAGATAGAATCGTGTTGTGGGTCACTCGATCTGGACAACTACAGCGTTTATGCTAACATAGTTATTCCTTATCTCTAGTACATCGTGTATTATCGGAATCCACGTGGGCAATCTAGTCCCCAGAACGTCGAGAGTACGGCAGCAGCACAGCCCAAGCGCGACCTCCATCCACGTCTTACACCGACTTCTCAACCCTTGCTATTTCTGCACGAGATTCTTCGATGAACCACGCTCTCGTATGAATAGGACGACTCGCGGACAACCCATCAAACCGATCTCTCCGCTCACTCTCTCCGCCTCTACAGCCTCTACTAAAATCCTCCGTACCCTCCTCTTCTCTGATACCCACTGCAATGGTTAGGGTTACCAACAATTTACCCTCTTCTCTGTCGTCATTTCCAAGCTGGAGGCAAGACTCGAACAGGCGGTGCAGGCGCTGTGAGCGTATCAACTCTTTAGAATCGGTTCGTATCATCCTTTCCCTTTTCCCTCCGCCAGACTAACGAGTATTCGCAGTTCGCTCTCCTGTTACGACCTGATCATACAACATACATTCGTCTATTCTCGTCTCATCTCTCAACAACACCCAGATGCCGGATTGGTATACTCCGTCAATCCATTTTGTGATTTGTTTCATATCACCTAGTTCCCCGCTCATGGTGAACCTCCATGTAGTTGCGCCTTTACACCCAGCCAGTTGTACACTCTGCCTCGACGCTCTCGTCTCTCGTCCACTGCGCACTCACCGCGTATTGCCGGCACTCCACTCCACTAGGCAGCCAGCCCACTGCGCCATTGCACACTCGACAACACTATTCTTCCACTCACAGCCGACAGGAATCTCTCGATAACTGTCTTACTTACTCACTCTTACTCTCACCCATGGGGGTCAGGTCGAACCTCTCCCCGCTCCTGATGTTCCAGCGACTCTCCGGGACGTCGTACACTTCCTCTGCGCCGGCAGTCTTGCCCTCATCTTTACTATCGTTGAAGGCGAACCGGACGATAGCAAGGTGCTTGATGAGCAGCATTCACAGCTCACCAGCGACCAATGACCGTTCGTCGGCCTGAGTGAGAAGGGGCGCGAATGGTCCATGCGTTCGCAATCGAGCTACTGTGGTTATTCTCCTGTCCAGCCATGGGTTCCCCGGCATCCGTCACCGTTACTGCGCCCGGTGTTTCCACAAGCGTTATTTAGTGCGTATCAATCGCGCGTGGTCCCTATTCCTCGTTTTATCTATGCTCTCCTCGACTGTCCATCTCGCTGATACTCGGCCTCGCCTCATAGCCCTACCACCCTCGCATATAAGTCCATCACCCACACAAGTACCATCGCCAGCACCCACACTATCTATGGCGAAGCTGATCATGCACCGACATGTGCGTATTGCCTTCTTTCGTTTCCCATTTGTCAACTTGGCTCACATAACATCACGCTTTCTCATTGCCTTTTTTTCCCAATGACCCTCACGCTCTGAATCCACCTTGCATCATCGCCTCCGCCGCGGGTGCGTCAACACATCCGTCGCCGTATTGCTGTGTCAACCTCCGGTCATCATTTTCTCTCTCCAAACACCACCCGCTGTCCAATATCATTTGTCCACGACAGAAGACAGGACCAATCTACTCGCCGAGTGCGTCAAGCACGTGCACAACGCCAACAGCTCGCAGCGCAACAGCAACGCCAACCCGAGTCACACTCACCAGCACCATTGCGAACGTTGCTACGACTATGACCCTAACAGGTGTCGCTCGACCGTTGCGATAGCCTTGTTCGCGTTCGTCATCGTGAGCCACGACAACTCTCCATAGACACCTCACGCTCGCTTGATATTTGTCATCCATGGGGATGAAGTGAAGGTCGACACTATTTTACTACAATGCGGGGGCGTCCGTACCACCGACCGTTCACGAACGGGCTATACACTGTCTCATGTTTCCTAGCTCTGCTCATTGTTGAAGGACGCTCGGACTGTCGTCTTGGAACGTAATGTGGCATTTGGTTTTCTTCCCTGTCGCGGTTTATAATCGTTTTATGTCCTAATATTAATGTGCCATGTTATTGCTCTTCTTCTTGTCGCTCATGGGCCCCTTGGCCCCCTTGATGATCAGTCCTGGGTGCTGTAATTTTCCACCCGTCCAGCGTTCACTTTTATAAAACGTCGATCTGTTCAAGAATCGACTGTAGATAGCTGGATGCTTATTACTGATAATAGGGTACGCTGAAAGTCAAGTAAAGTCAAATCAAAATACCGAACAATCCAAATGAAAGCAAAATGTGTATATTACAGCTGAGCAGCATACTGTAACATCGGTAATTACAGCAACGCATCACGTCACGCGCACAGGTTTCGTTTCTTCCGGACATGAAACGTCACGTCACATTGTATCTCGGTGGTTTCTTGTGTCGAGTTTTGTGATGTACGGCTTCGCTCCCCAGAAATAGGCCAATAAAGTGTTTATATTGCAATTTCAGATGGGAAATCCAGAATCAGAGATTGCATCAACATCGATCATATCAATATCCTCAATATCTGAGCTGCAATCATAACTTTCATCGCTTACATTGGTTGCAGCCCGGGTTTAGAAATGGTAGAAGCAACAGAAATAGTAGATTAATTGAGCCATGCACGATATTCACGAGAACGACGTGCATTGTCGCTGTGTTGTTTTTCAATGGTACGGATGGCCTTTTGTTCTGTTTTGACATTCTGAAGTGCTAACATCGCTAGGTTATGGTTATGCAGCTTTGCCCATGCCAATTGGTTCTGTTGAGCAATTTGCTTGGACGCTGCAACAGTAAAAAAGTCGTTTATAGATGATCGGGGGGCATACTATGTTGTACAAGTCATGTCCCAATATTTTCTGCACTATTTTATAGACAAGGTTCAGTTGTGCCATAGGCCAAGGTTCACAACAAGGCATCAATTCCTAAACCCTTGAGAACGTCGCAAAGCCATCAACTGGCACAAACTACTATAAAAGAGCTTTGACGCTTTGCTGTAAACTGTCCCATTTTTGGTTTCTTCCCTCCTCCGTTTCCTCCATCACGCATCACAACCCCTCCCGTTTCCGTTTCTTACCGGTTCGACCGTCACGTCACGCCACCCTCCCGTTGCTGTAATTACCGATGTTACAGTAGAGTGCTCCTGACCTGCTTTGTACAAGACCATTCACGCGGATGCAGTGAGTGTGACGTCATAATAGTCTCTCTCGCTTGTGAACGTTTTCCACCATTTCTCATAGCGCTGCTGTCCAACTGTCCGGTCGATGAAACCAGATACTTCTGAGGAGGAATCAAACGTGGTCTTCACTTCCACACTCCTGATATCTCGCCATGCTCCCTTCTCCAACGCACCATAAAAGACAAAACGAATCAAGGGATCCGTCCCCAAACCATGGTGAGCGAAAATACGGAGGTTTTGCAAGCAGGAAAGATTAAATAAGAAATCATGGAATAAATGGAAAGCTGTCAACTCAAAGGGCAATAGCTCCAGGCGAAATATTTGGACAACTGGACAGGAGAAGAAGCGGAGAGAGCTCATTGGACAGTATGTCAACGCCAACGTTGTGCAGGCAGGCAGGTCCACCTGCAGCCCCTCATGCCTAGGCTGATTCCCGACTTTGTGCATATCAATCCAGATTTCTCTCAAGGCCTTGAAGGTCCTCCCAAGCATCCAGGAGGATGACACATGAGATTGATGAAACCACTGGAGGGTATGAGTCAATGGCAAATCAGTGTTCAAGGAATATTCTGGAAGACATCCAAAACGAATTTCCAATCTCTTGATTTGTTCCAGGTATGACAAAATTGGGATTGCGGCATTCCAGATGCCGACGAGGTTAAGACGCTGGAGCTGCCTAAAAAGGACAGTGGAATGGAGTTGGAGTAATGGTTCATTCCGAAAATCGATGACCAGATGTCCTACGACCATTCCCATGACAATCCCTGCGTCATGTGGGTCCATTGATTCTCCAATATGCTTATCTAGATAGCCAGTGGAAATGTAATCAACTGCAATGTCACCCGTGCTCTGTCCCCCCTCCCATACTTTTAAATGCTCCAAAGGACGAGTTAAAAATGTCCTAGTCCATCCAACAAGTCTAAGCAATGGTAAATCATCAAGGCACTCGGATTGAGAATAGCCTGTGGGACACCGTATGCCCAGGTATTTCAGATGCGGGAGAATATTGACGCTCCAGGTTTGAGAGGAGCACCATTGCTCCCACTGCTTCGAAAGCTCCCATTCATGGTATGTAGGAAATTCATTTGTAGATGGTTTAGCAGCCAGTGAATGAAGGAAGTTTTGCCAGGAGGGTGAGAGATCGGCAAGAGCAAAAACCAATTCTTGTAGAGGGTCCAAGTACTTCAGCACCTTGATCAAGGCTTGCTCACTGCACTGGAATGTGAGGTGGAGAGTAGTGAGTTTGGAAATCCTCTCATCTACTCTGCATAGATGGCGTAGGTGTTGATAGACCCGCTGTTCATTGCAATCATGAGATTTGAGCTCCATTACACTCATTTCGGGAACATGAAAATATTGGGATGTGGTGATTGGATGACCATGATACGTGAATTTCTTACAAGATGGCAAGTGCACCTCATGCTGCCGAATTCCCTCCCAATGACGAGGAAGGAGGATTGCACACTGCTCAAGGCATGGGAATTGTCTCCCGGCCATCCATTGGACTGAACAGGCTCTGAGCTGCAGCTTCCGAAGAGTACAAATGAGGGGCATGTTGGTATCGGGCTCATAATATGGGAGACAAAGATGATCAGCCTCAAATATCTGAAGCTGGGTGAAGGTAGGAAGAAGTTCAAAAGGCCCATCCATATCTCTGCCACTGACAGTAAGCACTGTGAGATTTCGCAAAACAGGAAACCAATGGGGCTGGAGAAAGTGGGTGCTGACAAATGCGGGATGGAGTCTCAGCTTACTGAGTGGAGCTTCGGTTGGGACAAGACTGAGTAGATGAGCAAGTGAGGGGGAGTACACGCATCCAGCTCCAATATTTAGCACATTCAACATATTCATTGGGCTTGCAACTTGAATGCGAAGCCGACCAGCCGCGTTCTCAGCAGGAAATGAGGAAACTGTAAGCTCGTGCCACTGGTCGGTGAATTTAAGAGCACTACGTAGTGCAGGATAGGTTGCAGCCCGCGATGTGCCTCGGAGATCTCTCTGGGTGTCAATGACAACCTTCTTTGTATGTGCTCTCTGCAACCAAATGGTAACTCGTTTCTTCTCAGTCCATGTTCCGATCCTCAATGTGGACCATAGACCGACAAGGCTTGTGATAATGGACCGCCAGTGGCGACAAACAGAAGCCAATTGAACAGATTCCATACGATTCGATTCGATGCAATATAGGAATACCTCTCGTAAAAGTTCCGTAGGCAGATAGGTATTAATGGATTTGCCATAAGGCAGGACCCGGCGCTCGGCATGTCGAGCAATGGCGGGGGGCAGTAGACGGAAACGGTCAAAGGCGGACATATCCTGAACGTAGACGGGGTATTTTTCGAGTAAGATGACAGCGAGGACACGGTTTGAAGAGAAGAAAGTCAATGGCTTGGGGGACTGGCCAGTGTGGTAGTGGTTGTGAGACAAGCGGCACAGGCGTCTGCTGCTCTCACGCGGTTGCCTCGCGATTGCCCCGCGGGCTACAAACGCCAATTCAAGACGGTCCGAATTCTGGCTGGCTCACAGCCCCAACGAAACGAGATTGAACACCAACGATTGCTACACGACATTCGCTAGCGCAACCGCAGGTCAAATGTGTGCGTATTCCACCTGATGGGTGTCTCGGCAGACTATTCAGGGTGGTCTCAGTCCGGGGATACGTGATAGCGTCTGAGGTGTATATTCTACAAAATGAAGTATGTCCGTCTAATACCACGAGCGATGCGTGCCGAAGTCGATATCCCCAGCCTCAATCTTCTTCGGGCGGAACATCAATCATCGATAACAGAAGGGGGTACACTTGAAATGAAATGGCACTCTTCGACAGCCTTGAGGGTCATGTAGCAAGCGGAAAGAGAGGGTGACTGGCCTTTGAACGCAGTGGAATATCTACCTGTCGCGCGATGTAGGTGGATACGATCGTGTGTCCCGTTGTCGTGGTTCTCAATCCGGCATCGAGATGACGAATGTGGAGGTCCATCTGACCGTCCAATGCGCAGAAGACCGTCATCCCGGAGTACTTCGTTGAATCTATCGTTTGTCGTTCTGCATTCTTCATTTCCGGAGCCGGTGTGTTCTCCTTTGCCCAGAGTTCATTGCAGGTGGAGACAAAGCATCCATGGTTAGCCCGATACCTGCGATGCGATACCTGCGATTGCGCCTTGATTATCTAATACGACCATCCAAATATCTCTTCCATTGAGCCAGTAATCATGGCCCGACCGCATCCTCACTGACAACGACTACCACAAGGTCATGCCCCCAGTCATTTGTTCAAGTACTTCACCTGCTTGGGTCATAAATCGACGCTGTATATTTCGTAAGCCAGGCTTGTACGTCTAAGAGGCTGGCTTTTTCAATTGCCCAACGGCATGCCCACCCGTGCGACTTGGAGAGATAAGATCGTGCTGTGGGTCGCTTGTTCTGGACCATTCCTGCGTTCATGCTAAAATACTCGTTCCTCATCTCTAGTGCATAGTGAGTCCACGCAGGCAATCTAGTCCCCAGAACGTCGAGGGCACGCCAGCAGCACCCCGAACTGGAGTCCAAGCACGACCTCCATCCACGTCTTACACCGACTTCTCAACCCTTGTTATTCCTACACGAGATTCTTCGATGAACCACGCTCTCTCGCATGAAGGGAACGACTCGCGGACAACCCATCAAACTGATATCTCCGCTCACTCTCTCCGCCTCTACAGCCTCTACAGATATCCTCTGTACCCTCCGCTTCTCTGATCCCTACTGCAATGGTTACCTTACCAACAAGTTACCCTCTTCTCTGTTGTCATTCCCAAGCTGGAGCAAGACTCGAACAGGCGGTGCAGGCGGTGTGAGCGTATCAACTCTTTAGAATGGGTTCGTATCACCCTTTCCCTTTTCCCTCTGCCAGACTAACGAGTATTCGCAGTTCGCTCTCCTGTTGCGACCTGATCATACAACATAACATTCGTCTATTCTCGTCTCATCTCTCAACAACACCCAGATGCCGGAATTCGTATACTTCCGTCAAGGCATTTTGTGGTTTCTTTCATATGTTCCCCGCTCATGGGTGAACCTCCATGCAGTTGCCTCTTTAACCCCAGCCAGTTGCACACTCTGCCTCGACGTACTCGTTTCTCGTCCACTGCGCACTCACCGCGCGTTGCCGGTACTCCACTCGACTAGATAGCCAGCCCGCTACGCCACTGTGCACTCGACAACAACATCATTCTCCCACTCACTAGCTGACAGGAATCCCCTCGATAACGGCCTTACTTGCTCACTCTTACTCTCACCCACGGTGATCAGGTCGGACACCTCCCCACCCCCCCATTCCCGGCGATTTACTAGGACCTTGTACCCTTCCTCTACGCTCGCGGTCTCACCCTCGTCTTCCCTTCGCTCCTCCTTTTGCTCGTCTTCGACGATCCAAACGATAGCAAGGTGCTCGATGAGCAGCAAGTCGCTGCTCGCCATCTACCAACGGCGGTTCGTCGGCCTGAGTGAGAAGGAACGCGAATGGTCCATGCGTTTACCCGTCCAGAGGAACGTCACGGGTTCCCCAGCTTCGGTCATCGTTCCAAAACCAGACCAGCCACCACCAGCGCCCAGTGTTTCCGAAAAGGTTATTTGGTGTCTCTCTCTCGCTCTTAGTCCCTCTTCCTCAACTTATCAATCTGCTCCTCGACCGTCCATCTCGCTGATACTTTACCTCATAGCCCATCACCCGCGCAACCTTATCGGCAGCACCCATGCTACCTTTATCGAAGCTGGCCATGCACCGACGTGTGCGTATCGCCTTCTTTCGCTTCCCAATTGTCAATTTGGCTCACATAACATCACGCTTTCTCATTGCTTTTTGTCCCCGATGACGCTCACGCTCCGAATCACCTTGCATCATCGCCTCCGCCACGGGTGCGTCGACACATTCGTCGCCGTATTTGCTGTGTCAACCTCCGGCCACCATTCTCGCTCTCTCCAAACACCACCCGCTGTCCAATATCATTTGTCCCCGACGGACCACAGGACCGAGTTACTCACTGAGCACGTCAGGGACGTGCACAACGCCAACAACAACTCGAGCAACGCCAACCCGAGTTACACTCACCAGCACCATTGCGAACCCTGCTACAACTATGGCCCTAACAGATGTCGCTCGACCGTTGCCATAGCCTTGTTCGCGTTCGTCATCGTGAGCCACGACCACTCCCCATAGACACGCCACGCTCGCTCGATATTTGTCGGCTGCCAGGACCATGGGGATGAAGTGAAGGCCGACCGTATTCTACTACAATGCGGGGACGTCCGTACCACCGACCGCGAATCCACTCCCGACCATTCACGTCCTTCCTACCGTCAGTCCCTCGCCCGCCTGTTCGCCTGTATCGATACGTTATTGCCTACGAACGAGCTATACATCGTCTCGTGTCTCCTAGCTCTGCTCGTTGTTGACGGACGCTCAGACTGTCGTCTTGGAACGTGATGTGGCATTTGGTCTTGCTTACTCGTGATTATGCGGCGTATATTCGTTGCATGTCCTAACGTTAATGTGTCATGTTATTGCTCCTCTTCCCGTCGCTCATGCACCCCTTGGGCCCGTTGATGATCAGTCCTGACTGCTTTAGTGTTCCACCCGTCCAACATTCACCTTCATATTCTACGTCATCTAGTTAGGAAAGGTTAATCTGTTCAAAAATCGGCTGTGAATAGTTGGAAGTTTATTAATGATAATACGGTACGATGAAAGTCAAATAAAGTCAAATCAAAAATAGCGAACAACCCAAATGAAAATAAAATGTGTATATTACAGCTGAACAGCATAGAGTGCTCTTGAACTACTTTGTACAAGATCATTCACATGGATGCAGTGAGTGTGACCATATTCGTCTTGATATATCTACCCAGACCCATTACACCATCGCGTCTCTCGGTTACGAACGTTTTCCACCATTTCCCATAGCGTTGCTGTCCAACCGTCTGGTCGATGAAGTCAGATGCTTTTGAGGAGGAATTAATTTCCACCTTCATTTCCATACTCCTGATATCTCGCCATACTCCCTTCTCCAATGCACCACAAAAGACAAAATGAACCAAGGTGTCTATCCCCAAAGCCTCGCTAACGGAAATATAAAGGTTTTGCAAACTGGAAAGATGAAATAAGAAATCATGGAATGAATTGAAATCTGGCATGTCATAGAATGAATTGGGATCTGGCATGTCATAGAATGAATGGGGACCTGGCATGGACCAATTTCTTGGTAGAGGCCGGCGAAAAATTTGGACATTTGAACATGAGAATGAGCGGAGGTACCCCATTGGACAGTCCACCAACTTCAATATTGTGCAGGCAGGCAGATTCACTTGCAGCCCCTCATACCTAGCCAGTTTCTCGTATAATACGGATTCATGTACGTCGACCTCGCATTCTCTCAAGGCCTCGAAGGTCCTCCCAAGCATCCAAGATATTCGCGAATCCAGTTTACACCACTGGAGAGTACGAGTTAATGGGATGTCAATTTTCAAGGGATATTTAGGAAAAAAACCACCACGAATTTCCAACCTCTTGATTTGTTCCAGGTATGGTAAAATCGGGATTTTGACATCCCAGTCGCAGGAGAACTCAAGGTGCTGGAGATGCCTAAAAAGGGCGGTGCAATGGAGTAATGGAGCACAATCGCGACCAAGGACCAGTTTTCCTGCGACCATTCCCATGACAATCATAATCAGGGCGTCATATTTCTTCATTGATTTCCCAAGATGCTTATCTAGATAGCCAGTGGAAATGTAATCAACCGCAATGTCATCCATGCTCTGTCTCCCCTCCCATATTTTCAGATGTTCCAAAGGAGGAGTCAAATATGTCCTAGTATATCCAACAAGTCTAAGCAATGGTAAATCGTCAAGGCACTCAGACTGAGAATAGCCCGTGGGACACCGTATGCCCAGGTACTTCAGATGCGGGAGAATATTGACACTCCAGGTCTGAGAGGAGCACCATTTCTCCCACTGCTGGGAATCCATCCGTCGATCCCATACAGGCCATTCATTTGTAGATGGTTTGGCAGCTAGTGACTCAAGGAAGTCTTGCCAGGAGGGTGAGAGATCGGCAAGAGAAAAAACCAATTCTTGTAGAGGGACCAAGTACTTCAGCACCTTGGTTAAGACTTGCTCACTGCACTGCAATGTGAGGTGTAGAGCAGTGAGTTTGGAAATCCTCTCATTTGCTGTGCATAGATGGCGTAGGTGCTGATAGACCCTCTGTTCATTGCAGTCATGAGATTTGAGTTCCATTACTCTCATCTCGGGAACCTGAAAATATTGGGATGTGGTGATTGGATGACCATGATAGGTCAATTTCTTGCAGGATGACAGGTGCACCTCGTGCTGCCGAATTTCCTCCCAATGACGAGGAAGGAGGATTGCACACTCCTCGAGGCATGGGAATTGTCTCCCAGCCATCCATTGGACTGAACATGCTCTGAGCTGCAGTTTCCGAAGAGTATAGAGAAGAGGAAGGTTGGTATTGGGTTCATAAAATGGGAGACGAAGACGATCAGCCTCAAATATTTGAAGCTGGGTAAAAGTAGGAAGAAGCTCAAAAGGCTCACCCATACCTCTGCCATTGACAATGAGCACCGTGAGGTTCTGCAAAACAGGAAACCAATGGGGTTGGAGAAAGTGGGCGCTGGCAAATGAGGAATGGGGTCTCACTTCACCGAGTGGACCTTCAGATGGAACAAGATTGAGCAAGTGAGCAAGTGAGGGAGAGTGCAAACATCCAGCTTCAATATTTAGCACCTTCAACATATTCATTGGGCTTGCAACTTGAATGCCAAGCTGACTAGCCGCGTTCTCAGGAGGAAATGAGGAAACTGTAAGCTCGTGCCACTGGTCGGTGCTTGTAAGTGCACTACGTAATGCAGGATAGGTCTCAACCCAAGATGCGCCCCGGCGATCTCTCTGGGTGTCAATGACAACCTTCTTTGGATGTGCTCTCTGCAACCAAATGGCAACCCGCTCCTTCTCAGTCCAGGTTCCTATCCTCAATGTGGACCATAGACCGACAATACTTGTGATAACGGACCGCCAGCGGCGACAAACAGAAGCCAATTGACCAGATTCCATATGATTCGATTCAATGCAATATAGGAATACCTCTCGCAGAAGTTCCATAGGAAGGTAGGTATTAATGGATTTGACATGAGGCGAGGCCAGGAGCCTACGTAGTCCGGCATGTCGCGCAGTGGTCGCGCGCAGACGGTAACGGTTAATGGCGGACATATCCTGAACGTAGATGGGTTATTTTTCGAGTAAGGTGGTGGACACGGTTGAAGTGAAGAAAGCCAATGGCTTGGGGGACTGACAGTGTGGTGGTGGTGGTGGTGTGACAAGGAGTATATCTGCTTTCATGCGGTCGCCTCGTGGGCACGCCAAGCAGACGGTCCAAACCCTGGCCAGATAGCTGCCCCAATGCATCCAGAATCAATACAGACCAGTGCTGCATTCGCCAGCGCGGACGCAGGTCAAATGTGTGCGTCTTCGGTATTCATATCCACGCCGGTCTGAGTACGGCAATACGCGATAGTGCTCTAGGTGTATATTCTACAAATGAGGTGTGTACGGCTATCGCCATCGGTGGAGGTGCGGAGTGTCGGATCGGTCTCCCAAACCCGAGCCCGCCTCATTCGTCCTCGGGGGCCGTCATCGATCATCGATGACAAGGGGATACACTTGAAATGGATTGGTACCTTTCGATAGCCGGAATATCCCTGCCATTATGGGTGTTCACGAGCACGTGTCCGTCCTGGCTCTCAGTCCGGCATCCAAACCGGCAATTCTGGGCTGGCCATTTCTTTGGCCTGCTGCCCAATGCGTAGAAGGATGTCGTCCCGAAGTACCTCGTCTGTCTATTCGGTTGTCTGCATTCACCTTCATTTCCCGCATTGAGGAAATCTGCTGCATGTGGAGACAAAGCACTTGGGGTTTAACTCAACCCAATATTTATCTGTTACCTGTGATGGCGCCTTGATCACCTCCTACGACTATACGAACCGCAATTCGTTGTTGCCACTTAGCCAGCAAAGGTCCCACCACATCCACGCTGGCAGCAACGACGACAAGCCCATGTTCGCTGTCATTCGCCTAAGGACTCCATCTCCTTCTTGGCATGTAAATTGACGTTGTATACTTCGCAAGCCGTGCTGTTTCGACTAAAACGCTAGCTTTTCCATTGCTCAACAGCTTGCGAGTTTCAAGATAGGGTCGTGTTGTGGGGCACTCATTCTGGACAATTACCGTATTTATGCTAAAGTAGTCGTCCCTCATATCTAGTACATCGTGTATTGTCGGGAATCCACACAGGCAATCCAGCTTCGATATCATCGAGCGCACCACCGAACTAGACTCCAAGCGCAACCTACCTTCCACGTATCAACCCACTTCTCAACTCTTGCTATTCTTGCACGAGGTTCTTCGATGAACCACGTTCTCTCGCGTGAAGTGAACGACTCACGGACGACCCGCCAAACCGATATCTCCGCCCACTATCTCCCTCTACAACATCTACTGATATCTCCTGTACCCTCCTGTCCTCTGACCTCTACTGCAATAATCGCCTTACCACCAAGTTCCCCTCCTCCCTGTTGTCGATTTCCGGCTTGAGAGCCGGAAGGGACTACCGACCAGTTGGACAAGTGGCGCTCTCTCGCCTAGGCGCTGTGAGTAGGTCAGCTTTCTAGACTAGGTTCGTGTTATCCTTTCCCTCTTCCCACTGCCAGATTAACGAGTATCCGCAGTTCACTCTCTGATACACACTGATGATACAACATTCATCTCTCAACTACATCCAGATGCTGGGCTGGCATACCCCGTCATGGCATTTCTTCAATATCACCCAGTTCCCCGCTCACGCAAACCTCCATGCATTGGCCTCTTTGTGGATGTCCGTCGTAGTAACCTTCGACTAGTTGCTCACTCTGCTTCGACGCACTCGCCTCTCGTCCCCACTAATCTCGTCCACTGCGCACTTATCGCTCGTTGCCAGCACTCCGCTTAGCCAGACAACCAACCTGCTACGCCACTTGCGCACTCGACAACACGACCAGTCTCCCACTCATAACCCGACAGGAATATCCTCAACAACGGCGTTACTCGCCCACTCGTATTTTCACCCACGGTGATCAGGTCGGACATCTCCCACCCCCGACGTTCCCAGCGATTTACTAGGACCTCGTACCCTTCCTCTGCGCTGGCGGTCCTACCCCCATCTTCCCTTCGCTCCTCCTTTTACTCGTCGAAGACGATTCAAACGATAGCAAGGTGCTCGGTGAGCAGCGGTCGCCGCTCACCAGGTACCAACGGCGGTTCGTCGGCCTGAGTGAGAAGGAACGCGAATGGTCCATGGGTTTACAAGTGGGCTACTATGACCATCCACCCGTCCAGAGGAACGCCACGGGTTCCCCAGCTTCGGTCATCGTTCCTACCCAGACCAGCCACCACCGGCGCCCAGAGGATATTTGGTGGGTATCTATCGTACTTAGTCCCTCTTCCTCAACTTATCTATCTGCTCCTCGACCGTCCATATCGCTGATACTCGGCCTCATAGCCCCACCACCCTCGCATACAAGTCCATCACGCACACAACCTTCATCGGCAGCACCCATACTACCTCTATCGAAGCTGGCCATGCACCGATATGTGCGTATCGCCTTCTTTCGTTTCCCATTTGTCAACTTTGCTCACATAACTCATGCTTTCTCATTGCTTTTTTTCCCCAATAACGCTCACGCTCCGAATCCACCTTGCATCATCGCCTCCGCCGCAGGTCTGTTGACAACATCCGTCGCCGTATTGCTGTGGCAACCTCCGACCAGCATTCTTTCTCTCTCTCCAAACACCACCCGTTGTCCAATATCATTTGTTCACGATGGACGACAGGACCAAGCTACACAACTCGCAGCGCAACAGCGACCCCCACCCAAGTCACACTCACCAGCACCATTGCGAACGCTATTACAACTATGACCCTAAGAGGTGTCGCTCGACCGTTGCCATAACCTTATTCACGTTCGTCATCGTGAGCCACGACAACTCTCCTAGACACCCCACGCTCGCTCGATATTTATCGGCTGCCAGATCCATGAGGATGGAGTGAAGGCCGACACTATTCTACTACAATGCGGGGGCGTCCGTCCCACCGACCACGAATCCACTACCGACCATTCACGTCCTTCCTACCGTCCGTCCCTCGCCCGCCCGTTCGCCTGTATAGATACGTTATTGCCTACGAACGAGCTATACATCGTCTCGTGTCTCCTAGCTCTGCTCATTGTTGACGGACGCTCAGACTGTCGTCTTGTAACGCGATGTGGCATTTGGTCTTACCTGTGACTACGTGGTTTATATTCGTTTCATGTCCTAATGTTGATGTGTCATGTTATTGCTCCACATCTTGTCGCTCATGGGTCCCTTGGGCCCCTTGATGATCAGTCCTGAATGCTGTAGTCTTCCACCCGTCCAGCGTTCACCTTCAATGTCTATGTCATCTAGTTGGAAAGGTCGATCTGTTCAAGAGTCAGCTGTGGATAGTTGGATGCTCATTACTGATAATTGGGTACACCGAAAGTCAAATGAAGTCAAATCAAAATACCGAACAATCCAAATGAAACCAAAATGTGTATATTACAGCCGAACAGCATAGAGTGCTCTTGAACTACTTTGTACAAGACCATTCACATGGATGCAGTGAGTGCGACCATATTCATATAAGTACCCCACCTGTCCCTATTATCGCGTCTCTCGGTTATGAACGTTTTCCACCATTTCCCATAGCGCTGCTGTCCAATCGTCTGGTCGATGAAGTCAGATGCTTTTGAGGAGGAATTAAATTCCACCTTCATTTCCACACTCCTGATATCTCGCCATGCTCCCTTCTCCAATGCACCACAAAAGACAAAATGAACTAAGGGATCTATCCCCAAAGCCTCGCTAACGGAAATATAAAGGTTTTGCAAACAGGAAAGAGGAAATAAGAAATCATCGAATGAATCGAAATCTGGCATATCATAGATTGAATTGGGATCTGGCATGGCCCAATTTGCTGGTAGAGGCCGGCGAAAAATTTGGACATTTAAACATGAGAAGAAGCGGAGATACCCCATTGGACAGTCCTCCAACTTCAATATTGTGCAGGCAGGCAGGTCCACTTGCAACCCCTCATGGCTAGCCAGTTTCTCGCGTAATACGAATTCATGTACGTCGACCTCGCATTCTCTCAGGGCCTTGAAGGTCCTCCCAAGCATCCAAGATATTGACGAATTCAGTTTAAACCACCGGAGAGTACGAGTCAATGGGATGTCAATGTTCAAGGAATATTCAGGAAAAAAACCACCACGGATTTCCAACCTCTTGATTTGTTCCAGGTATGGTAAAATCGGGATTTTGACATCCCAGTCGCAGGAGAACTCAAGGTGCTGGAGATGCCTAAAAAGGGCGGTGCAATGGAGTAATGGAGCACAATCGCGACCAAGGACCAGTTTTCCTGCGACCATTCCCATGACAATCATAATCAGGGCGTCATATTTCTTCATTGATTTCCCAAGATGCTTATCTAGATAGCCAGTGGAAATGTAATCAACCGCAATGTCATCCATGCTCTGTCTCCCCTCCCATATTTTCAGATGTTCCAAAGGAGGAGTCAAATATGTCCTAGTATATCCAACAAGTCTAAGCAATGGTAAATCGTCAAGGCACTCAGACTGAGAATAGCCCGTGGGACACCGTATGCCCAGGTACTTCAGATGCGGGAGAATATTGACACTCCAGGTCTGAGAGGAGCACCATTTCTCCCACTGCTGGGAATCCATCCGTCGGTCCCATGCAGGCCATTCATTTGTAGACGGTTTGGCAGTTAGTGACTCAAGGAAGTGTTGCCAGGAGGGTGAGAGATCGGCAATAGAGAAAACCAATTCTTGTAGAGGGACCAAGTACTTCAGCACCTTGACTAAGACTTGCTCACTGCACTGGAATGTGAGGTGTAGAGCAGTGAGATTGGAAATCCTCTCATTTGCTGTGCATAGGTGGCGTAGGTGCTGATAGACCCTCTGCTCATTGCAGTCGGGAGATTTGAGGTCCATTACTCTCATTTCGGGAACATGAAAATATTGGGATGTGGTGATTGGATGACCATGATAGGTCAATTTCTTGCAGGATGGCAAGTGCACCTCGTGCTGCCGAATTTCCTCCCAATGACGAGGAAGGAGGATTGCACACTCCTCGAGGCATGCGAATTGTCTCCCAGCCATCCATTGGACTGAACAGGCTCTGAGCTGCAGCTTCCGAAGAGTATAGAGAAGAGGAAGGTTGGTATTGGGCTCATAAAATGGGAGGCGAAGACAATCGGCCTCAAATATCTGAAGCTGGGTAAAAGTGGGAAGAAGCTCAAAAGGCTCATCCATATCTCTGCCATTGACAATAAGCACTGCGAGATTCTGCAAAACAGGAAACCAATGGGGTTGCAGAAAGTAGGTGCTGACAAATGGGGGATGGAGTCTCAGCTCACTGAGTGGAGCGTCGGTTGGAACAAGACTGAGCAGATGAGCAAGTGAGGGGGAGTGTACACATACAGCTTCAATATGTAGCACATTCAACATCTTCATAGGGCTTGCAACTTGAATGCCAAGCCGACTAGCCGCGTTCTCAGCAGGAAATGAGGAAACTGTAAGCTCGTGCCACTGGTCGGTGCTTGTAAGCGCACTACGAAATGCAGGATAGGTCTCAACCCAAGACGCTCCCCGGCGATCTCTCTGGGTGTCAATGACAACCTTCTTTGGATGCGCTCTCTGCAACCAAATGGCAACCCGCTCCTTCTCAGTCCAGGTTCCGATCCTCAATGTGGACCACAGACCGACAATACTTGTGATAACGGACCGCCAGCGGCGACAAACAGAAGCCAATTGAACAGATTCCATATGATTCGATTCAATGCAATATAGGAATACCTCTCGCAGAAGTTCCATAGGAAGGTAGGTATTAATGGATTTGACATGAGGCGAGGCCAGGAGCCTACGTTGCCCGGCATGTCGGGCAGTGGTCGCGCGCAGACGGTAACGGTTAATGGCGGACATATCCTGAACGTAGATGGGTTATTTTTCGAGTACGGTGGTGGACACGGTTGAAGTGAAGAAAGCCAATGGCTTGGGGGACTGGCAGTGTGGTGGTGGTGGTGGTGTGACAAGGAGTATATCTGCTTTCATGCGGTCGCCTCGTGGGCACGCCAAGCAGACGGTCCAAACCCTGGCCAGATAGCTGCCACAATGCATCCAGAATCAACACAGACCAGTGCTGCATTCGCCAGCGCGGACGCAGGTCAAATGTGTGCGTCTTCGGTATTCATATCCACGCCGGTCTGAGTACGGCAATACGCGATAGTGCTCCAGGTGTATATTCTACAAATGAGGTGTGTACGGCTATCGCCATCGGTGGAGGTGCGGAGAGTCGGTGCGGTCTCCCAAACCCGAGCCCGCCTCATTTGTCCTCGGGCCGTCATTGATCATCGATAACAAAGGGGATACACTTGAAATGAATTGGTACCTTTCGATAGCCGGCAATATCCCTGCCATTATGGGTGGTCACGAGCACGTGTCCGTCCTGCGCTCGTCGTTTCTAGTCCGGCATCCAAACCGGCTATTCTGGGTTGGCCGTCTCTTTTGGCCTGCTGTCCAATGCGCAGAAGGATGTCATTCCCGCCGTACTTCGACTGTCTATTCGGTTGTCTGCATTCACCTTCATTTCCCGCATTGAGGAAATTCGCTGCATGTGGAGACAAAGCACTTGAGGTTTAACTCAACCCAATAATTATCTTTTACCTGTGATGGCGCCTTGATCACCTCCTATGACCATACGAACCGCAATTCGTTGCTGCCACTTAGCCAGCTAAGGTCCCACCACATCCACGCTGGCAGCAACGACGACAAGCCCATGTTCGCTGTCATTCACCTAAGGACTCTATCTCCTTCTTGGCATGTAAATCGACGTTGTATACTTCGCAAGCCGTGCTGGTTCGACTAAAACGCTAGCTTTTCCATTGCCCAACAGCTTGCGAGTTTCAGAGATAGGGTCGTGTTGTGGGGCACTCATTCTGGACAATTACCGTATTTATGCTAAAGTAGTCGTCCCTCATATCTAGTACATTGTGTATTATCGGGGATCCACACAGGCAATCCAGCTCCGATATCATCGAGCGCACCACCGAACTAGAGTCCAAGCGCAACCTACCTTCCACGTATTAACCCACTTCTCAACTCTTGGTATTCTTGCACGAGGTTCTTCGATGAACCACGTTCTCTCGCGTGAAGTGAACGACTCGCGGACGACCCGCCAAACCGATATCTCCGCCTCTACAACATCTACTGATATCTTCTGTACCCTCCTGTCCTCTGACCTCTACTGCAATAATCGCCTTACCATCAAGTTCCCCTCTTCCCTGTTGTCAGTTTCCGGCTTGAGAGCCGAAAGGGACTGCCGACCATTTGGACAAGCGGCGCTCTCTCACCTAGGCGCTGTGAGTAGGTCAGCTTTCTAGACTAGGTTCGTGTTATCCTTTCCCTCTTCCCACTGCCAGATTCACGAGTATCCGCAGTTCACTCTCTGATACGACCTGATGATATAACATTCATCTCTCAACTACATCCAGATGCTGGGCTGGCATACCCCGTCATGCCATTTCTTCAATATCACCTAGTTCCCCGCCCACGTAAGCCTCCATGCATTGGCCTCTTTGCGGTTGTTCTCCGTAGTAACCTTCGACCAGTTGCTCACTCTGCTTCGACGCACTTGCCTCTCGTCCTCACTAATCCCGTCCACTGCGCACTTATCGCTCGTTGCCAGCACTCCGCTTAGCCAGACAACCAACCTGCTACACCACTGCGCTCTCGACAACACGACCATTCTCCCACTCATAAGCCGACAGGAATATCCTCGGCAATGGCGTTACTCGCCCACTCGTATTTTCACCCACGGTGATCAGGTCGGACATCTCCCCCCCGACGTTCCCAGCGATTTACTAGGACCTCGTACCCTTCCTCTGCGCTGGCGGTCCCACCCTCATCTTCCCTTCGCTCCTCCTTTTACTCGTCGAAGACGATTCAAACGATAGCAAGGTGCTCGGTGAGCAGCGGTCGCCGCTCACCAGGTACCAACGGCGGTTCGTAGGCCTGAGTGAGAAGGGTTGCGAATGGTCCATGCGTTTACAAGTGGGCTACTATGACCATCCACCCGTCCAGAGGAACGCCACGGGTTCCCCAGCTTCGGTCATCGTTCCTACCCAGACCAGCCACCATCGGCGCTCAGAGGATATTTAGTGCGTATCTATCGTACTTAGTCCCTCTTCCTCAACTTATCTATCTGCCCCTCGACCGTCCATCTCGCTGATACTCGGCCTCATAGCCCTACCACCCTCGCATACAAGTCCATCACCCACACAACCTTCATCGGCAGCACCCATGCTATCTATAGCGAAGCTGTTCATGCACCGACATGTGCGTATCGCCTTCTTTCGTTCCCATTTGTCAACTTGGCTCACATAACATCGCGCTTCTCATTGCTTTTTTCCCCGATGACGCCCACGCTCCGAATCCACCTTGCATCATCGCCTCCACCGCGGGTGCGTCGACACATTCGTCGCCGTATTGCCGTGTCAACCTCCGACCATCATTCTCTCTCTCCCTCCGAACGCCACCCGCTGTCCAATATCATTTGTCCACAACGGACGACAGGACCAAGCTAGTCGCCAAGCACGTCAAGCACGTGCACAACGCCAAAACCTTGCCGCGCAACAGCAACCCCCACCCACGTCACACTCACCAGCACCATTGCGAACGCTATTACGACTATGACCTTAACTGGTGTCGCTCGACCGTTGCCATAGCCTTGTTCACGTTCGTCATCGTGAGCCACCACAACTCTCCTAGACCCCCCACGCTCGCTCGATATTTATCGGCTGCCAGATCCATGGGGATGAAGTGAAGGCCGACACTATTCTAGTACAATGCGGGGACGTCCGTGCCACCGACCGCGAAATCGCTACCGACCATTCACGTGCTTCCTACCGTCAGTCCCTCGTCCATCTGTCCGCCTGGATAGATTCGCTATTACCCACGAACGAGCTATACATCGTCTCGTTTTTCCTAGCTCTGCTCATTGTTGACGGACGCTCAGACTGTCGTCTTGGAACGTGATGTGGCATTTGGTCTTGCTTACCTGTGATTATGCGGCTTATATTCGTTTCATGTCCTAATGTTAATGTGTCATGTTATTGCTCCTCTTCTTGTCGCTCATGGGCCCCTTTGACCCCTTGATGATCAGTCCTGAGCGCTGTAATTTTCCACCCGTCCAGAGTTTACCTTCAATTTCAATGTCATCTAGTTAGGAAAGGTTGATCTGTTCTAAAATCTGGATTCTTATTACTGATAATAGGATGCGCTGAAAGTCATATAAAACACAATCAAAATACCGAACAACCCAAATGAAAGCAAAATGTGTATATTACAGCTGAACAACATAGAGTGCTCCTGACCCACTTTGTACAAGACCATTCACATGGATGCAGTGAGTGTGACCTCATGTTTGTGTCTCTCGGTTGTGAACGTGTTCCACCATTTCTCATAGCGCAGATGTCCAACTGTCCGGTCGATGAAGTTAGATGCTTCTGAGGAGGAACTAACCCTGGTCTCCACTTCCACACCCCTGATATCTCGCCATACTCCCTTCTCCAACGCACCACAAAAGACGAAATGAATCATGGAGTCTCTCCCCAAACCATCGTAAAGGAAGATATAAAGGTTCTGCAAACAGGAAAGGTTGAATAAGAAATCATGGAATGAATTGAAAGCTGTCAAATCAAAGGGGTACCAATAATATGTAAAGCGAAAATTTTGGACATTTGGGCAGGAGAAGAAGCGGAGATAGCTCATAGGACAGTCCGCTAACACCAGTGTTGTGCAGGCAAGCAGGTCTACCTGTGGCACCTCATACCTAGACTGATCCCAGGGTACGAACATATTCATCCGGATTTCTCTCAAGGCCTTGAAGGACCTCCCAAGCATCCAGGAAGATGACGAATGATACTGTTTAAACCACTGGAGAGTATGAGTCAATGGGAAGTCAATGTTCAAGGAATATTCTGGAAGAAATCCACCACTAATTTCCAACCTCTTGATCTGTTCTAGGTATGGCAAAATTGGGACTTCGATATCCCATGCGCAGGTGAGGTCAAGATGCTGGAGCTGCCTAAAAAGGACGGTGGAATGGAGTTGGAGTAAGGGAGCACCAGTACTATAAGCATCGATGACCAGATGTCCTACGACCATTCCCTTGACAATCTCTACGTCATAGAGGTTCATTGATATTCCAAGATGCCTATTTAGATAGCCAGTGGAAATGTAGTCAATCGGAATGTCATCCATGCTCTGTCTCCCCTCCCATACTTTCAAATGCTCCAAAGGAGGGGTCAAATACGCCCTAGTCCATCCAACAAGTCTAAGCAATGGTAAATCGTCCAGACACTCAGACTGAGAATAGCCCGTGGGACACTGTATGCCCAGATATTTCAGATGCGGGAGAATATTGACACTCCAGGTTTGCGAGGAGCACCATTTCTCCCACTGCTGAGATTTCATCGGTCGATCCCATGTAGGCCGTTTATTTGTAGATGGTTTGGCAGCTAGTGACTCAAGGAAGTGTTGCCAGGAGGGTGAGAGATCGGCAAGAGAAAAAACCAACTCTTGTAGAGGAACGAAATACTTCAGCACCTCGATTAAGACTTGCTCACTGCACTGAAGTGTGAGGTGTAGAGCAGTGAGTTTGGAAATCCTCTCATTTGCTGTGCATAGATGGCGTAGGTGTTGATAGACCCTCTCTTCATTGCAGTCATGAGATTTGAGCTCCATTACTCTCATTTCGGGAACATGAAAATATTGGGATGTGGTGATTGGATGACCATGATACGTCAATTTCTTGCAGGATGGCAATTGCACCTCATGCTGGTGAAGTACCTCCCAGTGACAAGGAAGGAGGATTGCACACGAGGCATGGGAATTGTCTCCTGGCCAACCATTGGACTGAACAGGCTCTGAGCTGTAACTTCCGAAGAGTACAGAGAGGAGGAATATTGGTATTGGGTTCATAAAATGGGAGAGTCAGACGATCAGCCTCAAGCACCTGAAGCTGGGTAAAAGTAGGAAGAAGCTGAAAAGGCTCATCCATATCTCTGCCATTGACAATGAGCACCGTGAGGTTCTGCAGAACAGGAGACCAATGGGGTTGGAGAAAGTGGGCGCCAACAAATGGCGGATGGAGTCTCAGCTCACTGAGTGGAGCTTCGGTTGGAACAAGGCTGAGCAAATGAGCAAATGAGGGAGAATCTGTTAAGTAACTAGGCGCAGCTCAGAAGGGACAGAACCGTGTAAATATATAACACACCTAGGCGCAGCTCAGAAGGGACAGAACCGTGAAGGTTTGTCCCCTGAGATGCGCGCTATAAATACAGGGAAGTTCCACTTTCACATGTCCGTGCACGATCGTGGGGAAATGGGGGAATGGGGATGACCAAACAGAATACAACAACATACGTAATCGCCAAACAGAATACAACAACATACGTAGCCGTGTGATGAGGCACATCCCACCAACACGACCCCCTGACGCATCACACGACCCCCTAACCATGAAGGCCAAGCATTTCGCGGAACCGGACAAACTTAATCTTGCCAAGGGGCTTCGTGAATATGTCCGCCGGGTTTAGGTCGCCAGGAACATGGGAAACAACAATCAGGTTGCGATCCACATGGTCCCGAATCCAGTGGTAGGCACGGTGCACATGCTTCATCGTGCTTTGGTGTTCCGGGTGCCTTGCGACCTGGATCGCGGATTTATTGTCGAGAAGAAGAGGGGAGGGTCGAGACATGTTGTAACCTATGCCTTCGAAAAAATACCTCATCCACATGACCTCGCACCCAACCTTGGAGGCGATTGTATACTCCGATTCCGTAGAGGATAGCGAAACATGGGGCTGAAGACGGCTGTCCCACTGCACGGCACCACCCCCCATACATATCGCAAAGCCACCCGTCGATCGACTATTGTCGGGATTGCCACTAAGGTCCGCATCGGAAAAGGTTACGAATTTATCGGGCGAGGATGTGCGTGAATAGACCAGCTTGAGCCCAATGGAACCCTTGAGATAATGAAGGACGCGTTTGGCGGCCCCCCAATGCAAAGGGCCAGGGTTGTCAACGAACCGGCAAAGCACGCCAACAGCATAAGAGATGTCGGGACGCGTTGCAACAGCGAGGTACAGAAGCTTGCCGATAAGCTCGCGATAGGGGACGTTTGCCATACCCTCTTTCTTCTCAGGGGAATCTGGGCACATCGCCTTCGAGAGCTTGAGGTTTTCCTCCATGGGCGTCGCAACAGGATTACAGTCGGCCATGTTAAAGTCCTCGAGTATGGACTGGATGTAGCCAGGTTGGGACAGGCTGATAGTGTGAGTAGTACGATCGCGTTCGATCTTGACACCAAGGATGGAGGTGGCAGGGCCCTGGTCGTGGAGCTGGAAGTGCGTAGCTAGGTCCGCTTTCACCCTACGAATGGCCTCCCGAGAATTGGAAGCGAGGAGCAGGTCGTCCACATAGACTGGCATGAAGATCTTCACATCACCGCGTCGATAGATATAGACGGAGTAATCGCAGTCGATTCTGTGGAACCCAATAGTTGAGAGGACCGAGTGGAGCTTCAGTGCCCAAAGGCGTGGACCCTGCTTGATGCCGTAGAGGCCCTTGAGTAAACGCACTACCCAGCGCTTTGGATCCTCCCCCTCACGTGGCTCACCCTCTACCTCGAAACCCTCCGGAATCCTCATATATATCTCCCTATCGATAACCCCATTGAGAAAAGCCGTCGAGATATCCACCGCATCGAGCTCCAGGTCCTCCTCAGCAGCGATCGCGATTACGGCCCGTACCGCAGCAAAGCGTGCTGTAGACGCAAAGATCTCACCATAATGTACACCCGGTAGTTGACTGAACCCTTGGGCGACCAGCCGACCCTTGTATTTATCTACAGCGCCCTCTGGTGTCCGTTTGACCTTAAACACCCACCTACTCCCGATTGCGCGCTTACCAGGAGGCAATTGAGCAAGCTCCCATGTGCCATTCCTTAGGTGGGCTTCGATTTCCGCAAGTGCCGCCTTGACCCACTCGGACGCGTCTGGTCGCTTGAGCGCCTCAGCAAGCGATTTGGGCTCTAGAAGGGACGTAGTACTGAAGGCAAACTCCACCGCATCTAGTATGGGGACGTAGACGTGGTCGAGGGTACTAGATGTACCAGCCAACTCATTTAACGCGTTCGCCTCTTCACTCAGTGCCCCCGGTTGCCGGGCGCGCGTTGGACGTTTGGGTGGTAAGTCAATGGAAGTCGGGTGGTTTTCGAAGTTGGACAGTAGGTTCCTGACCTCGGGAGGTGTCCGAGGTCTCTCCGGGAGATCCGGGATACCTACAATAGGGACACGAGGCACGAGGCGAGGAAGTGCAGGCGGATCTGGATCTGGGACAGCGGCAGGGTCCGGCATGGCCGGAGGGGGAACAGGTACCACGAGACCAGGCTGTGGCGCGTCCGGCTCAGGAGCCATGGTATCATTGTTGACGCGTCGCACAATAGAGGGTTCGACGATGGTGGGGGACGGAGTAAATGTGGGAGGAGAGGGATCAATACGCCTATCGATAGCCGACAAGCCAGGCGGGCGAAGGGGGTAGACAGACTCGCGAAAGACGGCACTATCAGATACTATCGCACGGCACGCGCTGGGGTCCCAGAATCGCCACCCCTTGTAATCATCAGGATACCCGATGAAAACACACTGCAACGCATGTGGCTGTAAGGCGCGGCGCTGGTCTTTCTGCAGGTGGACATATGCAAGGCAACCGAAGGGGCGGAGACGTCCCACTGTACCTTTCTTGCCGTAAAACAGTTCATGTGGAGTATGAGGGGCAATGGGGGCGGAAGGTAGGCGAATTTTCCCATAAATGAAGTGCTGGGCGGCGTCCTCCCACCATGTGCGTGACAGACCAGACTGCGAGAGGAGAGTAGTCACGCCTTCGTCCAACGTGCGGTTCATCCGTTCGGCCACACCCAGCTGTTGTGGAGTGTCGCGAATCGAGTGCTCGCGAGAGATACCCGCATCCGCCAGGTATTTATCGAATTCGGCGGAGGTGTACTCACCCCCCTTGTCGTCACGGAGCACGCGTATTCTCCGCTTGGTGACGTTCTCGGCCCACGCCTTGTATCACTTGAATGCAGCGACAACGCCCGATTTCCTCCTAATAAAGTAGACGGCCGGGAAGCGAGAGTAGTCGTCGATAAAGGTGACCCAGTAAAGGTTACCGTGGCGACTCTGAATAGGTAACGGGCCATGCACATCCGTGAACACTCGAGCCAGGGGCTCATCAGCGCGAGCAGCCAGCTTCGAGTGAGGCGCACGGGTAAGCTTCCCATTTACACAGTCCTCACAAAAATCATCGCCGGGATGCGGGCCCGCAACATGGGCAGGCAATCCCTCGATCGACTTGTTCCGGACGAGTTCGCGTAGGACTGGATAGGGTGTGTGGTTGAGGCGAGCATGCAGCTGCTCCATCGTGATGCGTGCAGACTCAACAGCATCATCAACCCTCCAGTTGAGGTATGTGATGTTATTGTCACGAATCATTGCCGTAAACTCGACAGTATTCGTGTGACGGTTTATCCACTTCCTCTCCGGATAATCTAAGACCTCGAAGTGTGTGTCTCTATGCTCCCGCGCGAATCTATTGGCCGAGAAGAGGCTGGTTGCAAGGACGGGGATGTAGAGGACGTGATTTATTACGATTTTAGAACCACAAGAAGACACAAAGCGAACGGATCCTATGCCATCGGAGAATATAACCTTCCCATCTGCTAGTCGAATTGGACGCCGGTCAGGCTCGAGTTTAGCGAATGCCGATCGGCAGCCAGTCATCGAACTGGAGGCGCCTGAGTCGCAAATCCACGAGTCAGTGATGGGTGAGGAACCAATGAGAAAGGCTGTAGCTACCCCAGCCGACTCCTCCGAGGCATGAGCAGCGGCGGAATGTGTAGACGTAGCGTTGGCAGTGGCGGAATGTGTAGACATAGCGTTGTGGTTGGAGCCTGAGGTGGAAGGGTGCTGCTTGTATTTACGACGACCCCCGCCTGAGTGGGAAGCGGCGTTACGCTTGGCAATGAGATCCTTGACAGCTCCGGCATGGGGGCAATCACGAGAGAGGTGGTCGGGAGAGTCGCATTTCCAGCAGAAGAGAGCCCTTGCCGCATTAGCAGAATCGGCTTCCGCCAAGTGAATCCTCTGACCCGTGTCGAAGCGAACACAGGCCTCAGTAGCCTTTGCGAGCGTAAGGTCAGATTGAGTGGTGAGGGACTGACGAATGTGGTCATCGAACGGCAGGCCCGAGAGGAAGGCAAACAGGCGAAGCTCTTCACTGCGCTGCGCAGCCGTCTGGTTGCTTGGGGTAATGCGCTCGATCTTGGCGTAGCCCGAATCTATGCGGTTGCAGAAATCGGTGTAGGATTCGGCGGGAGATCTGCGGAGCGCAAGGAACTCCAGCCAAGCCTCATGACGAAGTGAAGCATCCGCCGAGCGGTGCAGGCCGCAGATCTTCTTCCACAGAGAATAGACTGGGTCACCAGTCGTCCGGTGTCGCAGTATAATCTCCAAATGGAGATCAGACGCAGTGCTCATAATGACACCCAGGGCCTCCCGTTCGGATGCGTCCCACTTCGCCTGTGCCGCGGTATCATCAGCGGGACGAGCAGGATCGACGAGGGTGTTGTTGGTGCCCCGGCGACGCTCGATGACGCGGACATGATCGGCAGTACCAGTGAGGTATGAGATCACCTGGATTTCCCACTTGGGGAAGTTCACCTTCGTGAGTATGGGCACCTTTCGGTAATGACTAGATTCTGTGTCGGACATAACGAGGGGACGATCGGCGTGTAGGGATAGAGAGCGTGGGAACGAGTGGCAGTGGTCTGGAGGGGCGCGCAGGAGGGGCGCGAGCTCATAACCTGTTAAGTAACTAGGCGCAGCTCAGAAGGGACAGAACCGTGTAAATATATAACACACCTAGGCGCAGCTCAGAAGGGACAGAACCGTGAAGGTTTGTCCCCTGAGATGCGCGCTATAAATACAGGGAAGTTCCACTTTCACATGTCCGTGCACGATCGTGGGGAAATGGGGGAATGGGGATGACCAAACAGAATACAACAACATACGTAATCGCCAAACAGAATACAACAACATACGTAGCCGTGTGATGAGGCACATCCCACCAACAGAATCGACACATCCAGCGGCCACATGTAACACTTTCAACACTTTCATTGGGCTTGCGACTTGAACGCCAAGCTGACTAGCCAAGGTCTCGGGAGGAAATGAAGCTCGTTCCACTGGCCGGTGCTTGTAAGAGAATTCTGGAGTGCAGCAAACATTGGAGCCTTAGATGGGCTCTGGCTATCACTTTGTGGATCAATGATAACCTTCTTCGGGTATGCCCTCTGCAACCAAGTAGCAACTTGTTCCGTCTCGGTCCAGGTCCCAACCCTCAAGGTGGACCATAGATGAGCCATTGTGGTGATAACAGACCCCCAACAGCGACAAACAGAAGCCAATTGGCCAGATTTCATTTGATTGGATTCAATGCTATATAGGAAGATCTCTCGCAGAAGTTCCATAGGAAGGTAGGTATTAATGGTTTTGCCATAAGGCGGGACCAGGGGCGTGTGTGGCGCGGCACGTCGAGCAATGGTCGGGTGCGGACGGTAGATATCTTCGTCATAAGGCGTGACCCGACGCGTACGTCGCCTGGCACGTCGAACGATGGTCGAGCGCGGACGGTTACGGTTAGTGGCGGACATATCCTGAACGTAGACGGGTTAATTTTCGAGTGAGATGATGGTGAGGATACGATTTGAATCGAGGAAATTGGTGCTGAGGCGCCAAAATGGCAATTGGGTGATTCAATTGCGACAAATAGTCAATGGCTTGGGGGACTGACCAGTGTGGTACACGAACGATTGCTTTGCGACATTCGCTGGCGCAACTGCAGGTCAATTTGAATGTGTGGGTCTTCCGCCTGATGGGTGTCTCGGCGGACTTTGTATTCAAGGCAGTCTCAGTACGGGGATACGTGATAATGCCCGAGGTGTATATTCTACAAAATGATGTATGACGTCTACCACAAGCGATGCGGTGCCGAAGTCGATCTCCCCAGCCTCATTCTTCTTCATCGGATACGGGAAACACTTGAAATGAAAGGGCATTCTCCGGCAGCATTGAGGGTCATATGAGACAGGCGTTTCTGATCTCAAACGGTCACCTCGTGGGCACGCCAAGCAGACGGCCCAAAGCCTGGGCCAGCATCCAGAATCAACACAGCACTGCAGACCAAGAGATTCGCCAGCGTGCACGCAGGTCAAATGTGTGCGTCTTCGGTACTCATATTCACGCGATAGTGTTCGAGGTGTATATTCTACAAAATAAAGTATGTACGGCTACCACCCTCGATGGTGTGGGGGGAGTCGGTCTCCCACCCCCGAGCCCGCCTCATTCTTCTCGGGGCCGTCATCGATCGTCGATTGCAGAAGGGGATACACTTGAAATGTATTGGCAATCTTTGACAGCCTTGAGGGTCATGTAGCAATCAGGAAGACATGGTGAACGGCCTTCGAACGCAGTGGAATATCTCCTTGCCGATGTCTTACGTGGATGCGACCATGTGTCCCGCTGTCGTGGTTCTCAATCCGACATCGAGATGACGATTGTGGAGGTCCATCCAACCGTCCAATCCGCCGAAGACCGTCATTCCGCCGTACTTCGTTGAATACATCGTTTGTCGTTCTGCATTCACCTTCATTTCCGGAGCCGGTGTGTTCACCTTTGCTCAGAAGGGCATCCGCGTTCGTTGTAGGTGAAGACAAAGCATCCATGGTTAATTACAGACCAAGACTTTGTTTTCGTTACCTGCGATTGCGCCTTGATTATCTAATACGACCACCCCAATATCTCTTCCATTGAGCCAGTAATGGCCCCATCGCATCCTCATTGACAACGCCTACAACAAGGTCATGCCCGCCGTCGTTTGTCCAAGTACTTCACCTGCTTGGGTCATAAATCGACGTTGTATACTTCGCAAGCCAGCCTTGTACGTCTAAGAGGCTGGCTTTTCATAGCCCAACGGCATGCCAACCGTGCGACTTGGACAGATAAGATCGTGCTGTGGGTTGCTCGTTCTGGACAATTCCTGCGTTCATGCTAAAATACTCGTTCCTCATCTCTAGTCCATCGTGAGTCCACGCGGACAATCTAGTCCCCAGAACGTCGAGGGCACGCCGGCAGCACCCCGAACTGGACACGTCTTACACCGACTTCTCAACCCTTGCTATTTCTGCACAAGATTCTTCGATGACTCACGCTCTCTCGCATGAAGGGGACGACTCGGGGACAACTCATCAAACCGGTATCTCCGCTCACTCTCTCCGCCTCTACAGCCTCTACAGATATCCTGTGTACCCTCCTCTTCTCTGTCCCCGCTGCAATGGTTCGCTTACCAACAAGTTACCCTGTTCTCTGTCGTCATTTCC
>Ga0307515_10001981_pt1 | contig 45351 bp, 47 predicted proteins | sample 17_EM_MG_FD_194513 | JGI IMG/M metagenome (GOLD analysis project Ga0307515, IMG submission 194513) | Populus trichocarpa ectomycorrhiza microbial communities from riparian zone in the Pacific Northwest, United States - 17_EM | ecosystem: Host-associated > Plants > Roots > Unclassified | place... | reverse complement strand
TAGACTTAAGATACAGAGTGTAAAGAGAGAGAAGAAAGACTAGAATATATAGTACAAGAAAGCGGTGTGCCTTGTGCCCTACGGCTGACAGTCAGCTCCGCCATCAGTCAGATCTATTTATGCAACAGAGTCTGTTGCATATGTACTTGGATCGTGAGTCTCAGCATTGTCTGAAGTCTTGTATGAGAATGAAGACTTGTATGAGAATGGTGACTGTATGAGGATATGCATCAGGACCACGGTGATGCGTCTAATGTCAGATAGAGCATACGCGTACGCATATGGTAGATTGTACATATACGGTCTTTGGCCCTCGAGATAGAGCAATTAGTATACACTTTCAACAGAGTCCGCCTTCTCCACCACTCCACTAACTCTGCTGACATCTATATAAAAAAGGAAATCTAACAGTGCCTGTGTACATTCTTCTTTTGCAACAACAAGAGATATCAGAATCTGGTTCTTCTGCTTTTCCTTTTTCTCAATCCCCTTCTAGAGTACCTTCTGTTCTTGTGTCCACCTCTTGCACCACTTAAACAAGTGATCTTGAGTTTGATATTCATGCCCATACCACCAGCATTTTACATCTTGTCTTTTTCCAATCTAGTTTAGGTATACCACCGGGGAAAATGACCATGCGCGACGCGCAGCTCATAGAGAAGCTGTTTTTGGGACGGTAATCCATAGCATATTTGACACGTGGCACTATGAGGTCCTATGGACCTGCGCATTGACTAGATTACTATGATACGCATGCGATTATGTGCGCTTGATACTATACATCACACTGCATACAACAAACTTGAAACCAAGCTGCCAAATGCACTTCATTGCACGCTCCCAAGTACCCTCTGAAGTATACTCCTGATTACACTCGATTGCACACTCCCAGTCTGCTTGACTGTACGCTCCCAAGTAAGCTCTCAAGACGCTCCCAAGTACACTCTCAAGAGGCAAGACACTCCCAATCTCACTTGACTATATGCTCCCATGTATGCTCCTGGGTGCTCGATCTAGAAACTTGCTGAGTTGCAGGCGCAAGGCACTGGGAGGCGTGAGGCAGGTGGCGTGTGGCGAGCAGTGTTTGGTGGGCGGCGAGTGGCGAGTGGCGAGTGGCGCGTGGCGCGTGGCGGGTGGTGTCCGAAATCATGACGTCGGTCGATATCATAGTCTGAACCTTATCTTTAGCGCGGCCACCGCGACGAGATCTCACGATGCCTCACGGTCATGGTGTTAACAATTGCAGCCTTAGATACTGCAGGAATTGTAGACAATTGGATCTTGGGGAGAGCAGATCTCCGACTCAGATTTTCCAGCGGAATCTGCTGCCCGCTTCCCATCGATTGTGGGCGTATGTGTGCGCATTCGGTCCGGGGCTGATGGCGATGATGGCGATGGTGATGATGGCGATGGCGATGGTGTTGGTGATGGTAATCATAGTACCAGAAGCACTTAGACAAGTAGGTTGGCTATGTCAACGTCGGCATCAAAGCTTCCACAGACTTAGAGCCTTCTTGTAGCCAAAGCTTCCACAAACTCAGAGTTTTCCATCGGCCAAAAGCTTCTCGTGGAAAACTCTACTCCTCCCGAAGCGCGGCTCTCTCAAACGCGGCTCTCTCAAGCAGGCTCTCAAGCAGGCTCTCAAGCAGGCTATCAAGTAGGCTCTCGAGCAGGCTCTCAAGCGCCAGCGGGCTCTCAAGCGGACTCGCAGCGATAGTGTGTACAGTACCGGTATAACAGCGAAGACTGCAGGCAGTAAAGACAGGTATAGGTCCACCTCTGGCCGCTAGCTGTATATAGTTCCATAGGCCCACGCGCACATCTCTATGAATCGACTATAGATGACTATAGACTGCGTGTCGCGCAGGGGTCCACAGGAAGCTTGCTATGAGCTGCGCGTGTGCGCGTAGCGCAACCTATAGTCGATTTGCACTTTTGTCGATGACTGCTGTCAATCTATGACCAGACTTCAACTGATAATACCTGGCTGCAATTGATTTCTTAGATCCCAGCACAATAGCATTTGCTCCTCTTTTAATCAAATTGTACCTATAACTATGCTTGCCTTTCCTTTCTGGGATCCCATCTCTTGAATAATCTTCTTACTCTCCTTCCACTTTGCCTCTTTTATTTTCCAGCTAACATGGGCACCGCCTGTTTCAATTAACGTGATGCTGTAGCCTCTATCTTGAAGGGTTTTCGCGGGGGAAACATCATAGAGAATAAATTGGTTGAAAGCCACAACGAACTTGATTACCTGGCTCTAAAACACTCGTTAAAACGCCCATCAAAGACTCAAGAGAATGTACTGAAATTTAGAGGGTATGGAATTTCCAAGCACAATGAGAACACTGGAAAGAAAGATCATCGCATTATGCTCGCTCTCGCGTTCTACGAAAAGTGCGGCACAGATGAAGCATTGTGCCTAGCTACGCTGCTTAGTTTAGACGTACTGAAAATTGTTCAATGTCCATCTCATGATAAGATGATAATGTTTTGAAGCAGGCTGGCGTTGGTACTGTCCAACAAGTGTCCACAACTTAACAAAGAAGGCTATAGTTAGAATCCTAGTACGTTCTTGCAAGATCCGAGGAGCGCTATAGACTTAGTTTACGAGTCCAGAATAGCCCGGAGCACCACCAAAGAGTATTAATTCAGTTTCCCGGTTTCATATATGACATGCAGAATCGGAGCTACGCCAAAGATGACAATCGTAGTTGGTTCCAACACCATTACGACACCTGTAATGCTCCAGGAGCTGTTAGATACTACGAAGAACACTATGCTACCTATCGCAGTTACGAAGGGCTTCGGGCCACGCGGCGCACCGAAACAGACAAGATACTTTGGGTTTTTACGAGTTTTCGGTGTTAGATGCGCTTTCCACGGTAGCTTCAATAGATACCCCATATCGACGGCTCTCAGTGTTCAGAAGAGACCCAAAGATGAGGTAAGATTCGTGAAACGTAGTTAGAATCGATATCAGCAGTGATGAACCCAATACTCCAGCATTTAGAAGACTACTAGGCCAAAGTAATTCCGTGCCAAGATTCAGGCAGTCCGCGACTGGTATGAGATTGTACGCAGATAATGACTCTGAGATGTTACTCACGAGAGGTATGTACTCGCCATTGCTAATCGAAACTTGTGCCGATCACTTCAGATATATTTGTTGCATATGTACCTGGATTGTGAGTTTCAGCCTCCGTTTGATGGCTTGTATGAGAATGAAGGCTTGTATGAGGATATGGATATGGCTTGCATCAGGATCAGGGTGATGCGTCTCATGTAAGATAGTGTATACGCGTACACATATGGGAGCCTGTACATATACGGGCCTTGGGCCTTCGAGAGATCAGTCAAATCAAGAAGTCAATCAACTATCAAAAGTAACAATATTGTTGCATATATGGATCGCCCCCCTTTGTATGGCTTATGGGCTTCAGCTGAGCTGATAGAGATCATAATCTCATGATGATGATGGTCTTCGGGACTCAGCTGGAGATGCCAGCTGAGTGCGCATGCATGCATACAAGGCGTACTCTGAATGCCATATATAAGATCACACAAAGCTCCCATAAGTTTAGAATACACAAACTACACTATCATTCACTATTTCAGCAATATTTTTACTCAAACCCGAGTGATTTGCGATGTCTACAGTCAAACAATGGTAGTGCAGGCATGGCGTAATGTTACAGTACCGTATATATACTTAACTCTATGGAACCATACCATACTGTTCCATCCTACTGGCCCTAGGACTCCTGGGACGAAAGTTACACTCCAGCGTCATTGAGCCATCAGCAGAAACTCGACGTTAGTTACCAAAGCATAGATTTAAAAACATAGCTTCATCATATGTGGGGGAAGGTAAGAGGTATCTTAAACATGTCTGCGACCGCCACATCACCAGACACGCATTATGGGATAGTATACAGCTTCTAGAGCTGCGTGATATCGTTCATGAGTTCGAACTTATTCGAAGGGTGTGGCGAGTAGTGTGGGGGGTCCACGGCCGATGACCTCCGGAATTCAGTTTCCTAGGGGTAACTTTTCAAAACTGTGATAGCCGATGTTGTACAGGGTAAGGCTAGGGGTATGCGCGGAAAACAGGGCTGTCGTATTGGCAGATCTTGTTTCCTCCACGACCAATGAAGTAGCTGCCAAGTTACGTATACGGGGTTGTCTCGTCGGCGGAAAGTTTGTATGCGAGGATTCGGGGCCTTCCCCCACGACCAGAGTTTTTGATTGCTCTTGAAGTTCCAGTATATACTAGTACATAAGAGAAATACGAGACTACGGCGCGGGAACTGCCAAATAACGTTCAAGACTTGAGGTTACTGGAGAAATCATACACCCCATGCAGACGCGGAGTTCCACAGTGGCGTGGACGTATTTTATTGCATTTCATATCAAGATGAAAATCCTTACCCAATACTCGTGTCTTCGTCAGTTGGACTTTTGGTTGGTGAGGTTTCAAGTTCTCATTTTTGATTGATATTTGGCCTATATTAAAGACTGGCCAGCAAAGCTAAGTGAGAAACCTGATAGTTCATTCTTTACAGCTGTTGTAGATCTACAGTTGATCTCACTGTTAATAGGCTAAACCAATCAGAATTCTCGAACGTGACTTTGGACCCACAATCTCTACCGTATTACCTGACCATATCTGGTGTCTTTGTAGCATCGCAGAATTACATTGATTCAGCCACTCAGCCGCGCTGGCATCTATGGAAGTTCAAGAAAGGCTTTTGGGCGGATAAAAAGCCGCTCTCTAGGTTGCGTGTCTCCTGCGGCGCTACAAAGAAACCGGTTACCGTTAGATAATACGGTATTGAAAGTTCGAACTGCGTTTATGAGTATCCAGCACTATTGGTCTTTGAAAGATAGAGCTGCCTAAGAACCTAAAGAGTTCAGCAGCCTCGTTCATGGATGGCGCTCTATCCGTGGATTGCGCGTCATTACACGTTCGCATGGGGGTGTAAAAATTTTTGATCCTCCTCATTTGAAATCTAGAAACTTGCTCGAGGCTTGGGGAATTTTCAAATGCATATCGAATACGGACCCACTCGGAGGATTTCTTCTCAAATTTTCCAGACCCAGAACCATTTCCAATCACGACGGATAATTTGAGATATGGGACTTCATGCTCAATTTCCCACAATCCAATTAGCACGCTTACGAGCGCCGCCGAGATGCACTTTTTCCCACGTCAGCTCAGCTTAGTATGGCCGTTACAATTCATTCTATTCCCTTCCACGTCCCCCCACAGACAGAAGGAAATCTCACTAGCTAAGTTCATTAATTATAATCATCCTTAGTACAGAGTCAAGAGCAAGCACACCACACGCCAAACCGAAACCGAACCGCTAACGCACAAACATAACAAACCATAAGTATACACGCACCAACCGCCACTGCCATAATTTCTCGTTCTCAGATTTTCTTGTCGACATGTCGCTCGCAAGGCTAGCCGGAGGCGAAAAGAAGCAGCTGGTTTCCGAGCCCAACCACCCCCACTCGTTTCGTTTCATCATGTTACATCAAGCGTAAAATTCATATCACACCACATCACGCATAACTCATCATCCCTATCACCCATTAGCCCCTGTGCAATATACCATCCTAATCCGTGGGGGGAAACACACCATCCAACTGCCCCGTTCCTTTCAAATTATGTTCAAACTCCTCAGTAAATTTAAGTACCTGCATGAGATGCTTCAACTCCAATTTTTGGCCCTTAGAGTTCGCCAACGCCTGCGATGTACGGACAACGTTCTTGATCTGTCTTCCGTTCAGATCCTTGCGCGCGATATTATCGAGCTCTTCGTTTGACACGATCTCCCGCACTTTGTCGCCGGCCTCTTCGTTAGCAACCTTGCTGAGGAAGGTTCGCCAGATGATACGTTTCGCTTTGCGGTCGAGGTCGTTGTAGCGTAGCGCGACGTGGATACGGGATTGGAAGGCCTGCAGGGGTTAGTATATGTGTGGGGGTGGCGCTGGGGGGAGGTACCTCGTCGAAAGTTTCAACACGGTTGGTGGTGAGGAAGAGAATGCCTTGGAAGTACTCGAGGAGGCGCAAGAAGATGCTAACCAACGCATTGCGGTGGAGGTCGTGGCTGCTTCTGCGCTCAAGGAAGACGTCGGCTTCGTCCAGAAGGAGCACTGCTCCCCATCCTTGGGCTGCAGGGGGTTAGCATTGAACACGGGGGATGGGGGTCTGGCTTACCGATGTCAAGGATCTTTTGCAGCTCGTGTTCGAGCTGCGCGGGATTGGTGCCTAGCTCGCCTGATGACACGCAGTAGAGTGGCCGACAAAGGAGCTCGGCGATCCCCTCTGCCGTCAAAGTTTTTCCGACTCCGGGAGGGCTGTGGGGTCATTCAGCGGTGATTATTACGCGGGGCATATAGCAAATAACTTACCCATGAAGAACACAGACCAGCCCCCGACCCTTACCCGTAATGAAATCGTCAATTGTCTTAGGACTAGTAGATCCAGAATGTGATTCGACCAGAGCTCTAACAATCGCCTTCTGTTCCTCGGGGAGCACGAGAGTGTCGAATGCTTTCTCGTTCCAGATAATGTCCTCCACCGTAGTAACCGGGAACTCAAGCCAAAGCTTCTCGGTGAAAGCCCATCCGAGGACGACCGGTGAAGCGATGAGGTAGTCTTCGTCTTCTAGTTCCGGCTCTTTGTCTCTTTCTTCCTCATCGTCGGCGGGTTGCTCGAGGGCATCGACTTTCATGGTCTTGTCCTCCTCTTCGCCCTTGGTGACAATGTGCCATTCCCCCTTGTCATCCTTGACGAAGCGCATGGCCTTGCGCTGATTCTCTTCTTCATCCTCCTCTGTCTTTTCGGTGCCACAGCATTGAGAACACGAATCGGACTCATCGCCAGTATCGTCTTCCTTGCTACTCTCGATATGGAAGTAGTTTGCATTCTCATCTTCCTCGGCTTCGTTATTACGGGACTTTACAGATCTGTTTGCACGGGTTAGCATCGTCGGCATCAAGTCGAAGAGCTAGGAGGGAGCTACGAGATGATGTAATTGGGATTGATCCGGCGGAAAGTGACGGGATCAATCATGATGCGCCCTTTGACGTGAACTTTGAGGTATTGCCGCTTCTTCTTCATGAAGGCGAGGCCGCTGTGCGATTTATATTGCATACCACGCAGAGAAACGAATTTCTTACCGCGCTCAATAAGTTTGGTCTAGGTAAGATTTCGGTTAGCCTTGAAATGGAAAACGAACCAAGACAAGTAGTACCTTGAGCTCTTCGTGGTCTTTTCGGTAGCGAAGAGGATAGCAAGCAAGACACCCAATCTTCCGTGCACCCTTGAAGGCTTCGATATCAACCATCACAGAGCCCCATCCAAAACCGCCGCCCTTCTTCCCGTCATTACCGGTGTCCTTAATACTGTCTTTACCGTCATACTCTAGATACCGACCTTCGATACTCCACCACTTTCCGCGCATAAAGCTGGTGTTCATCTGTGCGTATTCCAGCTTGAACGCTCGTGGCTCATTTGAACCCGCGCAAGTGGTATACATGATGGTGCCAGGCTTGAGGATAGCCCAGAGAAGATCGAAGGTAATCGACTTGTTCTCGAGTAATGGGAAAAGCGTTGCCTTTGTGTTTTTGTAGTCGGTGTCGAGGTATTCTGCTAGCAGCTTGACGTGCTCGATCTGTTGCTTTTTCTCTTCATCGGTGAGCGGAGGAACTGGAACACCAGTGACGGGATCGAGCTTTTTCTTCTTCTGCTGCTTCTTTTTCTCCTTCTCTTTGTCCTCGCCCTCGGCGACAGGCTTGGGATTCGATGCTCGCTCCACCCACTCCGTGATTTCAGGATAGTAGTTGAAAAGCATATTGGGGTCTACTTCTGGGACATCTTCAACGAGAGAGACACCTCGAATATCGCCCATAATGTCGCTCAGTGCATCTTTGAGAAGCATGGACTTGACATCGATCAAAGTCTCGACATACCGGCCCTCGTAGTCAAAGATACGCCTCACGGTGAAGATAAATAAACTATACTTGTCAGCTTTAGAGTGGGGGACAGTGTCCCGGACATCCCAATCGTGTAGCTCTTTGTCAAAAACTACTTCATGTCAGTTCACCTGCACTGCGGCGGCGGCCGGGACATATACTCGACACTTACGTTCATCGACTCGTTTATATTCTAGAAGACTTGCCCTAGAGTTGTTTTCTTCGCCCTCCTTGACTTTCGCTTCCGCCTCCTTGAGGGCTCTTCTCTGCTCCCTCTTCTCCTTCTTCTGACGCTTCTTGGCCTTGACCTTCTTGCGCTCCTGTTTCTTAGACTTCTTACGGGACTTCCGGGAAAGTAACAGACGCAGGGCGACGGCAAGCGCATCATCCTCAAAATCGCTATCACTTGAACTGGAATCAGACGAAGAGTCGCTGCTGGAGCTGCTGCTATCACTGCTACCAGCGGAAGTCTCTTCGTCATCGCTATCACTCTCGTCGAAGCTGGAATCACTATCGGAATCGCTGGTATCTTTCCTCACCTTCCCTCTCTTCTTACTCTTCTTCTTGTTTTTCTTCTTCTTGTCTTTCTTTTTGTCCTTCTTTTCCTTCTTGCTCTCTTTCTCGGCTTTTTCTTTCTCTTCCTTTTCAGCCGCCTTTTCTTTTTCTCTTTCTTTCTCGGCCTTTTCTTTCTCCTTTTCCGCCTTTTCTGCCGCCTCCTTCTCTTCGTGCTCCTTGGCACATTTGCGGTGGGTACAGTACCGCTTCTTCTTCCCCCCCTCCGTAGCGTCGCATCTCATGCTGGCGTCCGTAGACGACTCTGGCGCGGGAGTCGCAGCGGCGGTTTCGGGGGTCGGCGTGGGAGAACGAGCAGGGGTCGAGGAGGGCGAGGATCCGGGGGAGCCGCTGGTGAGCGAAGCGGGAGCTACGAAGACTTCGCGCTCGGCTACAGAGGCAGTGCTGGACGACATTGTCGCTGTGCTATGGCGGGGATGGGTGGGAATTGCGAACAAAGTAGGATTTTGTATTCAAGGCAGGGTGAGGGATAACAGAACTCTGTTGGGGCTTCAGGGAATATATGTTAGCGGCATGCAGAAGGTGGCAGCTGAGCTAGGCCCGGTCGCCCCTTGCAGAGAACATACAACTCTTTTATGCACATGCAGAAATGCGCGTCCACGAAGTCTAGCTGATTCAGATTCAATGCGGCGGGACTGGCGTGCCTTCGAGCTCCGGGTCTGCGGAGAGAAAACAGAGCTCTGGAGGGGGAGGGAAGGCGGCGGGAGGATGGTTGCGGGAATCCACAACGCCGACTGTTTGATGTGAACGCAGGAATATGTGCGAATCCGATAAATGGAAATCAACTGGAGTGGGTGAGACGTGTGCGAGGGAGGACGCTGGGAAACGAGAAGAGTGCACTGCGCTCTGTTTTTGTAGGGAGTTGCCCGCGGCTCAAGCTACATGTAAGTACCAGGTTGCATATGTTCTACTTGCCACCACGCCCATAACCATACAGCTGCTGATGCCTTATTACGTGTTATGAGTCTTGCGTAAGATCGTGACTCTGCTGCTGCCTGAAAGTGTTGATTTTTGCGGTTTACAGAACAGTTCCTTGTGCTAGTTTATAAATGTTTTACTCGTTGCTGTTTCATAGGCTTGGAGCACAGAGTTCGCAAGGTGATGTTCCAATAAAATATACTTCCTTGTATGCAGAAATGGGAAGAGCGTCACTGTACTGCATTGCATGCGCATGGTCATGCACATGCACGTCCCTTGTAGGTAGCTCTGTCTTAGGAAAATATTTTCAGTCGTCCACGACAGAAAGATACAGAACGACAACGGGGTTGCTGCATGGACTCTCGCAGATAGAACCACTTCAGGCCATTTCATCCATCCCAAGAACTGTCTTAAACACCAATCACTGCGGGGATGAAGGGTAGCGGGGGGGGAGGCGGAGGGGGTATTAGGTCCTGTCATACTCTAGTAAGAGTGAATACAGTATGAATAAACAACAACAAGGGTATACCTGCCACTTTCGTAACCCCGGCAAATACGGGCGAGAGAGCCGCCTTGCGAGTCAGCCTTGTGGGGGCCGTGGCGTGCTCTACGTACGCATGTCTGGGGCGACTTTGTCCGCCTAAACAAGTAGTATTATAATAAATATCCGGCTATATTCGCCGCCGAGATTGGGGGTTTGTACAGAACCGGCGTCGATTATTCCTGCAGACCGAGATCAAATCCATCCATCGCTGCGATGGTGGTTCGCCCGTATTCTAAACGATGGTTCGCATCGCATGCTCATCCCAAATAACATCTGCCGCTGGGGATATGGGGGCGGCAAGTATAGTGTTTAGAGTGGAGTACATGACCGACCGGCCGAGCCAGTGCATACAGACGCCGGATCACTGCTGCGCGGCAACTTTAACCCCGGCGTTGCATCGTTTCCCTTGTTCCTGAGTGTGTTTTGAATTATGCTAGTCAGTCAGACGGCTTGGTAGGATTTCTGCAGTAGCCATCATAATATGCACTTCTGGCGAGAGATGGTTCGAGTAGAGAGTCGTTTTCCCTGGACTCTTGGTGCTAGGCAGCAGAGACCAAACTTGCTGCAGGCCTAAAAGAGAGTGCCGGGCACAGCGAAAACAATTGGAAGCAAACAAGAGAGCAAGTCCAAGAAATCCAACGCAAATCCATCATTCGCTGTGCGCCAAAGGCCTCACTCACCCCTGTGTCTGGGTACTGCAGCCCTGACCCAAGTAGAATATCTAGCCCTGTGCCCTAATCCAACCGTGACGAGCCTACAAGCTGTTCAGACTCTGCGGGGTCGACTGCCATCACATCTAGTCCGGAAATCTTGTCAGTGTTACCAGCGACTCATCAATCTGTGCTGATTTAAGCGGTATCACGGTTACCCCGTTAACGGCGACAAAGGCTGGCCATCCAGGGCTCTTAAAGCGATGAGACAAGAGCTAGCAAAAATTAGTGCTACTACATTTGTAAAAGTTGAGTAAGAGAGGCGGCTATCTAAGCGGTGGTATGTATAACGTGGTGGGCATGGGGCAACCAATTTGCGAAGCTCCCCAAAGACAATCAACACTAATGGCACTTTCTATGTGTCATACCGTAAGTCCCCTTAGTGTTGGAAATGGTAGCGGGTGCTGAGAGAAGTCCAGAAGCCATTCTGTCTTTTACTATCTACAGGTCTCTCAATACATAACGACAAGCACAAATTGGTCGGTCCGCAGTTACTGCGCGAGGTCAAGCAGATTTCCACCGCTTAACCGGATGCTAGTAACGTGTCAACGGCGGCTCGTTGCAGTGTATTCCTTCCGAGAAAGTGGTTGCTTTTGATATTCCTTAAACTGTAGTAATTCAGTTTTTGTTTTAATCATTCTACATTCACTCTAGCTATAGTATGGCAGTACCCGATTCCCCTCCCCTCCGGATGGCCGGCTAGGTGGGAAGCTCCCCTCCTTCTACCCTTCTACCCTTTTGAAGCAATTGCAGTTGATATATGTCCTGAAATTTTGTACTCTTCAAGGGCATGACCGAGAAGAAGCTGACAAAGTGGAATCAATGTATACTGAAATGCTCCGTCATTATAATTAGAGTCAAGTTTTAACTATCGTTATTTGTCCTACCTCGGATTCTGACTTAGAGGCATGTATATCATTACCCTCAACACATACAAATCGCTGCCACCTTTGGTATCATGATCTAGAGCATTCTTTGTCTGATGTGGTTGACTGGTGAAGAGACAGATTGAGATTGAGGCATATTTGCCTATAAATGATGAAATAAGGTTGGGCAATGGCAGGTGACGAGAGGGTGACAGTGATGATATGATTGACGGAAGAGTGCTGAACCTTATTTGAGGCAATTATGATAAAACGTAAAATTACTGGAGTGTCATTTTTTAGACGCCTTTACATGTCTTTAGACGCCTCTAAAGGCATTTGACGTTTGCCTTCCGCTATGGGGTCGTTACTACCAAGTCACTCCGGTTACATACGGTCCCGAATTTGCTTCCTACGGTTTGAGGGGTAGTCATTACTTTACACAGTACCGGCCACCCCTCCCAGTGACTCACGATCAATGAGATCTAACTATACGGCCCAGCCAGTGAGGGATTTAACCATGCATAGCGAGATCAGCCGCATCGCTGACGAGTTTAGCCTAGCGCTAGTAAAGTATACCTTGTAAAACTACTAGCAGAACAAGCTAGGGCTGCATGGTTCGGGTGAATGACTCGCAGACCTAGGTGTGAGTCGGTGCGGGGAGGCCTGAGTTCGTGGATTTATGTAACACATTAGGGATTGTACCACGACCAAAATCATGGGTATAGCGCACTTAAGTGTAATAGTGAATTCAGAGACGGAGTTCGGCTAATGCACGTGGTACGGTACGTAAAGACTAGTACTGCTCAGCACTTGCTCTTGCTAGACCGATAAATCTGTAGCTGTTGCAGTGCCAAATGGGGCTAGTGTAACGGTTTGCAGAGCCGCACCTTATTTCAGAAGCTAGTCTTAGTTTTTAGGTGGGAGCCTCATCTCTCCTCAATACATCAACCTTACAATCATCATTACAATCTCTTTTTCCTCGTCAATCCTTTGGTTCCTAGTAGTCTCTCGTTGTCCGGATAACCGCACTACGTCCCTGCCAGCACAGGCTATTCGTGTCTCGTATTAAAGGACCTTAAACCTTCCTGCAACTTGCCTCGTCGGTATTAGCAGCCTATCTGCGTACCGCCCAAATTCTTCACTGGGCCAGCACACTGATGGCAACATCCGCCAAAGTTTTTGGAATGCCCTAAGTGTAATGGTGTAGATATATATCTATGGACGGGTATAAAATCACGGTAACTACACTCGCAATACACGAGAAGGTGTTGACTCGGGATTTAGCTCGAAGGCCGTCGTATTAGAAAGGTCTGAATAAGGTCGCTAAAACACAGAGTCACTGGGTAGACTCATACACGTTGATTGCTCACTCGTCACCCGCCACCGCCACCCGTTGCGTTCTATGGTGAAGTCGAAGTCTCTTGAACTACCTAAGGGAGAGTGTATACCTTGATATACATGAATAGTCTGGAGATCCTGCGGATATGATTGAGTGACACTCGCAGTGGCAAATGGCGAGTGACGAGAGGCGAGTGAGTAATCGTAAATGAGCCTACGTGTATGAGTCTACTCGATGACTCGTGAATCGGAGACCTCCTTCCAGACCATACAGCAACACCACTCACCACCGGCCACCCATGCCAGCCATACTCTAGTTAGAGTGAATGCAGAATGATTAAAACAAACAAAATCACCGCCACCCACCGCCCGCCACTGCGAGCGCAACTTTATCATCTCCGCGGGATCTCCAGACTCTTCATGTATGTAGAGGCATAAATTCTACCCTTAGATCTATTACTAATCCTCCACAGTAATCACTATTCCATTCCCTCACCCTACCCTCCAACGTAGGGGGAAAAAACAGAGGGTTCAATATAAAACTATATAAAGTAAAATATCCGATGGTCAAACATGTGATACCAGCAGACATACAGTAAGATGGGGGGAAAAGGCTATGTTGGAGCTGGCACTGGCTCTAATATAAAACTATGTAAGCAAAAATTGAAGATGAAATAGATAGTAATGAAAGCGATGCTAACAGATACAGTAGGAAAGGGGAAAAAGTTCAACATAAAGCCGCGCAAAGTAGGAAGTTGAGTATGGGACTAGCGGTCAGCAAGACTATTCTTTTAATCCTTCACAGTAGAACAAGAGAAGAAACACACACCTCCGACAACACACCACACCACCTTTTAGTTTTGCCAAGACCGATTTTATCCAATCAAGTTTGACATCGCGAGAAAATTTTTGCTTCGGTTTTCAGTTGAATGAACTTCAACCGCCTAGAAGCCAACGACGATGAGCCTCTCCGGAGCCAAAAAGCAGGAACCCCTTCAGGACATCCTTAAGAGAGCCAAGGAGAATTTTGAGGAGAAAATGTTGGGTGCGACAAATTCTGTTACTTCTAGTAGCCACATTGCGGATTACTTGACAAGATTACCGGACCACTCACCGAGGAGGGAACGGTTACCAATTCTGAGGTTGCTCAGGAGGAACGAGAGTTTTTCGGAGCAGCAGAGTAGGATAGACTCAAGGCCGAAGAGAAAAAGGACGAATTTGAATACGGACTCCATAAAGCCCGGATCGAAGATGATTTGAAGAGATGTGAGGATAGCCAAGCGACTTCTAGAGTTGAGTCCGGACAGCTACCGAGCGATTTGGACGATATGGGAGCATACTCTGACCTGACAGGAAAAACTGGAGTAATGGGGATTACACGATATGAGAGTGATGATTCTTCGGAATTGTCGCCACCACCAACTACGAATTACGGGGGAAGTGAGATTTCCTTCCCATCACAAACACCAAGGGAGAGGGTTATGTCCCCTTTGCCAACTACGAATTATAGCAAGGGAAGCCTTTTGGGACTACCTCTCAGCGCTCTCTCCCAGGATCCTTTTTCGACTCCCAGGGCGAGTGCTGGAATTATCGCGCGTAAGTACATTCAGTTGGAGGAGAATGCCAGCCAACACGCCGAAAAAGAGGGGGGAATGGAAGAGACCCGGAAAGTCCACACACCCATTCCGAGAAAATTCGAAATCAGTGATGATAGCGACAAAGAAGATGATATGATGACGGAGGTGGAGTGGAGGGATGAGGAGCCCTACATGACGCCAATGAAGAAAGGAAAAAGCGCAATAAGGGGAAGAGAGTTGAGAGGCCGGTAACGCCCGAACGACCGATCCTGAATATGCTGCAGACACCTAGCAGCAGACAGTTGGAGGCTGATTGGGCGACGCCTGTAGATGAGGTAACCAATGAGGAGAAGGAGGTTAATCTTGAGGCGTTTATTGGTGAGTATCTTAGGAACACTAATGGGCTGAGGGATTTTATAATCAATAAGGCGAAATATGATGATTGTTACTTGGAGTGGTGTGGAGAACAGGTGAGCCACATAGCTGCGAGGCAAAATCATACTGATGCGGCAATTAATAGTATGAGGAGTATTGCCAAGGAAGTGAAAGAGCTGATCGAACTCGACCGTGAATACGATGAAGCTCGGGCGGAAAGACTTGACGATAGGTTGAGTAAAATTGAAAAAAGACTGGGCAAGATCGCACTGGTGAACATGGCCAAGACGATTGAAAATGCATTGAAAGATTGCATGGAAGGAATGATCGATAAGCTGATGGACAAGGTGGTGAAGAGGTTTGAGGATGCAGTTGAAGAAGATAGGAAAAAGACAGAAATCCGAAGGGGGAAACAGGGAGAAGCCACCCTGGAGGAGGAAAGGGAGAGGGATATGAGTGATATCAAGTTTGAGCCGGGGGCGACTTTTTCTGCGGAAGAGAACGCTAAGGTGGCGAGGATACTCGAGGAGAGGGAAGTGGAAGAACAGGAATTCGAGGCGTCGAGGCACGCTCCTGTTACTCCGCCCGGGGAAAAAAAGCAAGAATTCGCCAGGTTCGCTCCAAGCGGACAGATTATAATTGCGAAGAGACCGGCTATTGTGCCAGCAGTACCGGATCAAAAGAAGAAGGAGGCTAAAAAACCGGAGGTGAAGGAGGTACCGAAGGGACTGAAGGCTGGAGGGAAGAAGCCAGAGGTCAAGAAGCCTGTACAGCAGATACCGGGGAAAAAGTCGGAAGAAATGAAGAAGGAGATGTGGGTGAAGAGAGCGGCAGCACCACCACCATCAAAGAAGCAACCCAAGCAGCGACAACAACAACAACAATCGGGACAGCAGCAGAAGAAGAAGGGAATGAACGGCTTCGTCAAAGTCAAAAGACAGCAAAAGAAGGAAGAGATGAAGCCGGTCTTCCTAGGCCCAAATTTGATGGAGAAGAGGAGGGTCACCTTTAAGAGGGATAATGGCCTCCCACTTTCTCAGAAGAAGGATTTGGATATTTCGTTGGAAGTGAATAGGGCACTTTTTGAGGCGAAGGTTCCACATTTTATTTGCATCCAATGAGTCACGAAGAACAGCTGGGGATGCCTGTCTATGGTCACAACTCCGGGAGCAACGGCTGAGATTTGGATTCAGTATAGGCAGATAGTGATAAAAGCAGCGAGGAAGGAGGACACAGGAATTGTGGACATCGAGACAAATGAGCGTTGGGAGAAAGTGAAAATGCATGGTGTCAATTTTGATAGGTATGTGGGAAAGAAGATGGGAGGAGGTCTTGAAAATTTGAGGCAAGAGTTGCAGGCTGAGAACGAGGGGGTGGCGTTGCCCCTTGCCATCAACTGGATTGGAGGACCGAAAGATGTGCAGAAGAAGAAGTCGGAAGGAAAGAAAGCATCGACGGTCGTGTTTGCGGTCAAAGGTAGTAAGATGGCCGAAAAAGTTTTGACGGGAGGTCTGAGGGTGGCAGGAGGAAAGCATGATGCGGAGAAGTTTGTGAATGCCGGACCAGACTCCTTTTGTGCAGTATGCAGCAGATGGGGACATGTTGAAGTGAAGTGCGGGTCTTTGAAGATTCCGGTGTGCATGTTGTGCGCAAGGAGACATCTGACAAAGGATTATAAGTGCAATGTGGTACGTTGCAAAGCTAATGCCGGACAGAACTGCACCCATAATGTCGACAAGTGCATCAACTGCAAGGGAGATCATATCGCAAAGGCCAATTGTTGCGTTGAAAATCAGGAGGCCATTAGGACAGCAAGAGAAGAAAGACGTACCTGGAAGGAGAGAGAGGGGGAGAGCATCGAAATATGACAACTGATCATCAGAAGAAGCCAGATCATGCTGAGGATGGGGAGCCATCAACTGCAGAGGCCGAAAAGAAAGCTCAAGATAATGAGCAAAAAGAAAAGGAGCCGGAAGTCCAAGTCGTATCGACTCAGGAGACAGAAAGATCAACTTCCAACGCAGTGTAACGGGCGGGATCGGGCGCAGGTGATAAGGATGTTGCAGGACTGAACTCGAAGTGCGTATCGAGGGACAAAGATTAGAATATGTTTCAAAGTCGTAATATTGCTTGCTATACAAGAGAACGAGTAAAGAGAGAAGAAAAGGAAATCCTCCAACACCATCGACACTCTCTTTATATACAATTCATCTGCCACCTCTCGAACTATTCTCCATGCTCCAATATACCATCCGAATCTTATCTCATGATCTTACACACCACTCCGTTATTCCTTATCGTAACAACCACGCCATATCATTCGACGTCGCAACACTTCTGGCCACTCCTTTATCTTACTAAATTATACCGCCACCATCTCACCTCTTCCTCCGCATCTTCGAACGTCTCTGCTTTTCCGTAACACAATTCCTTCCTCACCACCCGTATCTTTCTTCTATTATTCCCAGGTATCACCGTACCTGCCTGCGCCGTGACACGCAGGGACCGAAGAACCCCCCATGACGCAATGGTGAAGTGTATAATGCCTAATTGTGGAAGGGGGTATGATGTGACTATGATGGTGTTGGAGAAAGAAATTGTTTGGGGGGCTGATGTTGTTATGATGCAAGAACAGTATGTGGAGAAAGAGGGATACAACATTGGTCACCCAGGATATAGGTTGATCAGAGGAAGAAGAATGATGACAGCCATATGGAAAGATACACACCTGGAATTTTTGAAAGTGGATAAGGGGGGAGATTGAGATGTACAGGTGTTTGATATAAGATATCCTTCGGGAAGGAAAATGGGATTGGTGAATGTGTACGATCAGTTACGACAAGAGGGGGGGTTGAGAAGTCAAGGCAGACCGGCACAGACAGCAAGATGGAGGGAGATTATGGAGCAGGAAAAGATCCTCCTTGGAGGAGATTGGAATACTCACAGTGATAGATGGGACCCAATGTGCCCACCAAAACGAGATGCGAACTTTTTGGAATATTTTATGGATCAGTACGATTTGATCGATGTTATGGATGGGGAAGAAACCCATACGAATATGAGAAATGGCGAAATTTCGGGATCGCTTATTGACTTTTCTATTTCTAAAGCCTTGATGGCTGATAGATTAGAAACCTCAACAGATTTGGCAACTACTTCGGATCACACGAGTGTGTGCGCCCAGTCAAGATGGGATGAAGGGGAACGAGTCAAAGTGTCACGAAAGATTACAGGATGGGATATCAATGGGCTCAAGTCAAAGGAGGAGGAAGAAAATTATAAAAAAGCACAAAAAGATTGGAAGGATAAGAGCTTAAAGAGACCAATTCTGGATGAATATAGCAGTGGAGGAGAATTGCAGAGGGAAGCTGAGTGGATACAGCGAAACTTTGTTAATTATCTCAGCAGGCACTGCAAGAAAGTAAAGGTGTGTGCGAGATCGAAGAGGTGGTGGATGGGGGAGATCGTAGAACAGAGAAAGAATTTGGGCTCCATTAAAAGAGCTAGAAAGAGAGGGGAGGCAACACAGCAACATGTTGAAACGCAGCAAAGCAACCTCCGAAGAATTATCCGACAATTGAAAACCAAGATGTGGCAGAAGTTTTTGAGTCCAGCCACAAGAGATTCAGTTTGGCAGGCCTTAAGGGATACGAAACTAGGAGGTCAACAAACATCGAAGGCTTTGAAATCCAGGAACGGAGAGGTGGCGGAGTCCTGGGAGGACAATGCGGAGTTGATAAATAAAGAAGCATTTCCGAAACCTTTGAAGGGTGTGGAGAGAAAGGCCCAGGAAGAGGGAGGAGAAATGTGGAAAAAGATAACTGATGAAGATATCCGAGAGGCTCTATTTAATTTGTCAGTTCAGAAAGCACCTGGCCCGGATAGGCCAGGATTTAAGGCGATACGATTATTGTGGGATTGGGATTCTCAGAGAATAATTAATATCGTTAAAACGTCATTTAGATTAGGAATACACCCGCGAGCTTGGAAGGAGGCAAAGGGGGTAGTTATACTGAAGCCGAATAAGCCAGATTATGGAGTCACCAAAGCATATAGGGTGATTACATTGTTGAATTGTCTGGGGAAAGTGGCTGGGAAGGTGGCAGCCAATGCAATAGCAGAGGAGTGTGAGTGAAGGAGGTTACTTCATGATGGACAGTTTGGATGCAGTGAGAGAAGGTCAGCAATAGATGCGGTTGGAAGGTTGATGAAGAGAGTTGAAGAAGCATGGGGGAGGGGGAATACTGCGGCAGTGTTGTTGATGGATGTTAAGGGAGCCTTTCCACACGTGGCAAAGGGGAATTTAATATCAAGAATGGAAGAAATGGGGTTTGAAGCCAATCTGGTGAGATGGGTGGAAAGCCTTATGGAAGAGAGAAAAGTGATAATGTCGATGGACGGAAAGGAAGGAGATAGTATGGATGTGGAAATGGGAGTTCCACAGGGGTCGCCAGTATCTCCATTACTTTTCGTCATATACCTTTCGGGGTTGTTCGGCCAAGTTGAGGATAAAGCAGAAGATTGTGGAAATGAGGGTATATCTTTTGTTGATGATGTGGCATGGGTGGTGGAAAGGGAGGATGTGGGGGAATGCACATAACGACTGGAGAGATGCACCGAAGAAACAACGATTTGGGCAAAGAAAAACGCCTGTCAGTTTGACATCGAAAGAACGGAGGTGACGTTGTTTACTCGACAAAGAAGGAATAAGGAACCAAAGATGAATGCCCGAGTAAGGGTAGGACATCATGAGGTTTCGTACAACAAAGAAGCGACATGATGGTTGGGGGTATGGCTGGATGATATGTTTACCCTGAATGATCATACGAAAAAGACCTTAGTGAAAGCAAGGAGAGCGCAGAATAAGGTGAAATCCTTGATGACGAAGAAAGGATTAAGCTTGGAGGGGTGTAAAAGAATCCAAGTTGCGGCGGTTCAGGCCGAGGCATTGTATGTGTCTGAATTGTGGTGGCATGGACAAAAGAATAGGGCTCATGAGGTGCAAATGGTGTTGAATGAACAGGGCAGAAGGATAACCAGATGCTTTAGGACAACACCTTGATGAGCGCTAATGAACAATGCAGGTTTACGACTGGCGACTGCTCTTCCTAATAACTGGGTACGACAGTATATGCTGAGACAGATGATGATGCCCAACGGCCAAGGCGGAGGGAGAATGTTAGATGTACGAAGCAATGTTTTACAAGGGGTGGGGGGATTGATGAGTTGATCCCGGAGGATAAACCTTTCAAAAGGTAGAGTTATGAGAGGACGACATTGCCAATGGAAAAAAGACGCCTTAAAGGTGAAGTGATAATTCAGGATGAGGAACAAGCACTGAAAGATGCAAAGTTGGAAAGGGAAGGACTTGTTCTTTGGACTGATGGATCGAGAAAAGAAGATGAGTGGGTCAGGTGTGCTGTGGTATGGGGACAGAAAGGGAGGTGGAAACAGAGGAGGGTACACCTAGGCTGACAAAAAGAAGCATTTCACGCGGAAGTGTATGCGATGTCCGAAGCTATGAAGATCACGGATGAGATCAGCAGTGAAAGAGAGGTCAAAAGAGTAACGGTATTTACGGATTCCCAAGCTACTTTAAGACAAATACAATCGGACGAGCCAGGACCAGGACAGGTGCTAGCGCTACGGACGATGAACTGGGTTGATGTGTTAGCTAGAAAAAATATCCAGGTAGAGTACCGGTGGGTACCTGCTCATGAAGGGATAGAAGGCAATTAAGAATCAGACCAACAAGCAACAAAGGCGGCGTATAAGCATTGTGGAAGTTATACCGAAACGCAAAATCTGCTACCATCTTTAGATTATGTGTCTTTCTTGCACATTAGCCGAAGGTTAAATGAGGTGAAGTGGGAAGAAAGTAATAAAGAAACAAAAGAGATGGGGAAGAAGTCAAAGCACAGTTACCGGTATGATTTGGTGAAGAGGGGGTGTGGGCAAATAGCCTCTCCGTACATATAGAAGTGAATGTTATTGATGATCGAGCTGACATCTCGCTAGAACTAACTAATACGGGAGTCTCCCGCAGAGCCACACTAATGCCACAGAGCCGCACCCAACGTGACAGAGCCGCACCTTAACATGACCAGAGTCGTCCACCTACATCACAACCTTCTCCAATCATCTTCGAGAAACCTCTCGAAGAAACAAAACACCCTGATCCAAAAACAAACATTCCTCCACGATGTCTCTCAATCATCCAAAAAAACGCCTACTCCTCACGCCTTCCTTCGTGTCATTTTCCTCTTCACCTTTGGCCGCCCGCCCATTTCCTTCCAATACTGCTCCACCATTTCTTTTGCTTTTGCCATATTCTCCTCTGGCTCCCATGTATTATCCTTCTCATCCCAACCTTCCCATTTCGCTTCGTATTCGCAGCTAGTTCCGTCAGAGCTTGGCCGGTGTTTTGCGATTTAATCAACGATGTCACATGTGCCTGCGCGGCTGGTCCGTACCGGCGGGGGTGGAGGCCACCAGGCAATCCTAGAATCATCCGTGCGGTCAACTTTGAGCCTGCTGATGTTAACTGTGTCATGGATCGTCATGTCGTTTGGGAGATCTAGTTCGACGGCGGTTCCGCGTATTCGTAGGATCTCGTATGGGCCACTGTAGCGGTGTACTAGTTTGTGTCGCGTGGGGTTGACATTGGCGTATGTGATTGGCAAATCCTTTGTATCTAAAAATACTTTCGCACTGGCGGTGATGGCGGGGTCAATTGGGCGTCGTGACTTATTAGCCTCAGCCGTCTGATTATCTTGAGCATTGCGCAGCTCATCCCTGGCGACTCCCAAAATGTGCTGCAATCGTTTGACAAATTTGCGGCCTTGTAAGGTTTTCGCCGATTCATTGGCTTGCGGTCGTTGGAGGTCTGCAAGTAAGTCTAGCGGCAAGGGCGGCTCATAATCAAGATCGAGTTCAAAAGGCGTCTGCTTCGTTGAGCGGTGTACTGAAGAATTGTAATCATACTCCGCTAATGGCAGGTAGTCGTCCCAATTTGCTTGATCGTGAGTTGTCAAGCCACGCAAATAGCGTACAACCGTCTTGTTTGAGTTTTCAGAGACCATCCATTTCTGGATGAAATTCCGTAGACATGAGCAGCTTCGTCTGCAGAATCCTCGCAACTTCTCTCCAATAGTCAGCTGTGAGACGTACATAGCGGTCCGATACAACCTCTTGAGGCACTCCGTGTAGGCGGACGATGTTGTCGATGAATATGCGCGTGAAGGCCGGGGCCTCGATTGTCTTCTTGCAAACTCGCCAATGTGCTCTCTTCGTCATGTGGTCGAAAAACGTTACAATGCAGTCGTGGCCATTTCCTGAGGTCGGCAGGTCAGTTATGAAGTCGATGCCAATTCTTTGCCAACGGCCTTTGGCTATTGGAAGTGGTTGTAGGAGGCCCATAGGTTTCCCACTCCGGTGGTTAGTTTGGTGTCACAAGTCGCAGCCTGCAACGTATCGCTGCGTATCGCGCCACATTCACTTACAGAAATACCGGTCCTTCATATGTAAGTACGTTCGGTCAGCACCAAAGTGTCCTCCTGCTGGAGTGTCATGGGCTTCATGGAGGATTCGTCGCCGCATCGTCCTTGGAATACACAACCGTTCTCTCATATCTGCCTTTCCAACTTCCTCCTTCTTTTCCAAATCTCCACGTAAACACAGTAGCCAATTCTCTTCCAAATAGAATCGTTGTGCTGCCACCCATAATTTGCGTTCCTTGGTAGATGCAGTGGATGGCGGGGGGCGGGGACTTGGGTTGGCCAAGCAATGTGCAATAGGCCCCAACCATTCATCATCAATTATGCCTGCCTTGATGTCATCAACTCATTCTCCGGCCGCAGTAAGTTCCAGTGCTGTTAAATTGCATCGCTCCCGTCGGAAATCCGGGCGGCAAGACAATGTGTCTGCAATCTGATTCTTGACACCCGGGATGTGCTTGACCTCCCAGTCAAAATTCTGTAGGACTGTCAAGATATCCATGTGACGTACGGTGAGGTGTGGTTGTGTGAGGATCCAGCGCAAGGTTGCATGGTCCGTGTGTACCAAAAATGGCTGCTCGGCTCCGTGTAGGTTGAATTTTCAGTATAATATTGCATCTCGGATGCCCAATAGTTCTCTGTCGTATGCAGGGTATCGTGTCTCCGCATCGTGTAACTTACGGCTGAAATAACCCAGTACCTTCTCTGTCTTATCTTGCACCTGGGAGAGCACCGCGCCCAATGCATATTGGCTAGCATCGACGAGAAGGCAGTAGTTGGCTTCGGGGTCCGGTAAAGCAAGGACCAGAGCATTGCAGAGTGCCTTTTTGAGCGTGTCGAAAGCATGCTGGCACTCTCTATCCCAAGCGAATGGAGTGTGCCTGACTCTCCTCGGTTCTCCACGTCGCCGCCCCACATCCCCTGTTCCTTTCGGAGGAGTACCAATCGCGGACAACGGCATCGCAATGTGAGCGTAGTGTTCAATCAATTTTCTATAGTAACTGGTGAGGCCCAGGAAGCCTCTGATGTCCTTACTGTTCTCAGGTTGAGGCCAATCCATTACCACATGAGTCTTATGCTCCTGGGTGTGGATGCCGTCCTTGTCAATGTCAAAGCCGCAAAAATCAACTTTCTGACAAGCCCAGGCGCATTTTGCACGTTTGGCCTTGAGACCATGTTCTGTCAGCAAAGTAAGCACTTCTCGGACATGTGCGATGTGTTCCGCCAGGGTACGGCTGTGAATCATAATATCGTCATGGTATACGACGATGAATTTGCGTTTCATTCGTTCTAAGATGCCGTTCATCATGCGCATGAACTGGCTGGGTGCGTTCGCCAGGCCAAATGGCAGGACTCGCCACTCATATAAACCAAATTTAGTGGTGAAGGCCATCTTTTGCCAGTCGGCTGTGGCGATGCGAATTTGATGTTAACCAGCCCCCAAGTCCAATTTTGTGAACCAGCAGGAGCCGTGCATGGAGTGGAGTAAATCCTCGATGTGTGGAAGAGGATAACGATCTTTGACGGTTATGGCGTTTACTGCACAATAGTCTATGCACATGTGCAGCGTACCGTCAGGCTTGTGCACGAATAATACCGGTGAGCCGAAATTGTTTCAAGAGGGCTGAATCCAACCAAAGTGAATCGCCTTGTCTATCTGCCTCCGAAGTTCTGTTTCTTCCCGCGGGGAGATGCGGTATGGTGAGCGGAATGGTATTTTGCCATTTGGGTCCATTTTAACTTCAATATCGGCCGGCCTTCCATTCTGCGAATTTGCAAATGTTGGCTCGCCGAAGAGGCCCTGGAATTCTGCCAACATCTCCTGAAACTCACCCGGCGGTTCGTCTGTCTGAAGTGTACTGCCATCGGCGTGGCGGTGTGCTTTGATCAAGAAGGCCTGTTTCAACAAGCGGGCAGACACGTTTTTAAGTTCCACCTTCCGTATGATGTGTATACCCATGAAATTGGCCTGCTCCACTATTCCTTCGTCGACGTCCAAGGGGTGTAGGCCAGGCAAGTAATGTACTCGGCCATCCTCTCTTTCCTCCCAGAGGTTATTGGCAATCCACATTTCATTGCTGTCATGGTCAATTTGATATCGTTGATTGATATCACGCATTTGTTACGGGGGTTCTTAATCCCAATAATCAATACAACATTTATTGAATTAAGTACAACCGCCTATCTAAGAAACTCTTTCTTTCCTCATCTTATCCTAAGACTCAACCTCTTGCACCAGAGAAGCAAGAGCGACCAATCTGTAACGGTACCAAAGACCGTCTCCTCCATAAATATAAATAGCGTTTCTCCGTTGAAGCACTAATCCTCGGAAAACTCCTCGAATGGTAATAAACCAGTGCGAAGATACCTCGGCACCAGGTAGTCGATATTCTCGAGTTCGCAGAATCGAAACACCACTCGATAGATGTGGGTTAAACGCTGCTCTTCCTAACTGTAGAGAAGGTTGCCGAATAATTCGACAACTTGATGCAGTGCGTACTCTGATCGTGTGTACCTGTGTCCAGGCATATAAGGCGTAGTCTCGTGTGGATAAAAGTTCTTGGGAAGCAATTGTAATGATTTAATAGATAGAATTCGTAATAATATTTTAAGGTCTTCTTCGGTGTTCTGAATGTTGACTTGTTCGTTGCTGCCTCCTCTCATTCAACGGAACCAGACCTTCTCTTATATAGACATCTTCGTGGGTAGGCACACCCTTACTTCGATGCTATTACTAAAAGTATCTTGATAGCATTATCGCGGTCGCGTCTTTAAATGCGCCCGGTGATAAGTGCCACGCTTCCCTATTGGTTATCGTGTTCATGCAATGTGGTTTTAAAGCGTTATGCTCCTGATAAGAATCAGGCCATCCATCTCATGATATCATATCATACTTTGCCTTATCTTTTAATTTAGACATCTTACTACCCATTTGCGACAGTAGTTGGTACGTCTGCCAACAAATTAGTTGGCAGCGCTTATCGCAAATTAATGCCTCACCATAAAGGCTATTTGGCTTGCGTCATAGATTTAATCGGCGACAAACCGATACTATGCCAACGTGGAACTTGACGCGTAAGCTCGTATCTGAACGAGTCTTACGTTGCAATTGTTAGGGGTTCTCCCTTAACAGAGTATACGTAACGTGAGATAACCAATGATGGGTACTTGTCAGTGAAATAACCTTCGGGCCACCTGACATGCAAAACGACTACCCTAGGCATCCTGAAAACTTTCGGTCACGATTACCTTTAGCGGGGTATGAGTGGTACTTGTCTCGATCAGATAACCTTCGGGTTAGCAGATTCATTGAAAGCATATTGCTGCGGGAGCTGATTTGATGACACAATAACACTGCCAGATCGAATGGGTTACAACCTGGCCGAGCGTGTTATTTTTGACCAGATTTATGCCTGACGACAGAGTGATTATGTCTGATCATACTGAGGATTACCTCGACCTGCAGACACGGCAATCGATAGTTGCAAACTAGTACGTGGGATCTCAAGGCCGACGTCTTATGTGACGTCGGAGCCCTGGGCACTCCCCTGCCAAAGGGAATAGTCCCGGCCTGAGTAGCGACGTGATTGAAAGATTATGACATGACTGTTGATATGAGGTCGGAGCATCCCCGAACATTAAATTGTGACGGAATGGCAACTGCAACGCTACGTGCGTGTCATTTAATCTATATCGGCATAGTAGTGGTTGTCCGCCACGTAAACCTATGATGCAATCATGCAACAGTATTGATTAGCATAAAGACGCTGAACACTATGTTGTCAGTTGTTTCCGATTTCCGAACCATACGAAAGTGAGATGTCCAAGTTGAAGTTATCATCTGATATATGATATCTTGCGGGTGTGGCCTGATTCTTATCAGGAGCGTAACGCTTTAATACCGCACCGGCATGAACACGATAACCTGAGGGATGCGTGGCATCCTCTACTAGGCGCGGTCAAGTGCCGACTTGCCTAAGCATGCATGCGGATGATAATGAATGTAAGACGCAAAGCACGTTGCTATCAAAATCATGGAAACGAAGAATGGGTGCGCATGCTTAACATCCCAAAGACGTTTCTATATAAGAGATCACATTGTCCTGGCAATGAGAAGAACAAGCTCTAGCAGCGAAACAAACAGCGATACCTACCAGCGGAAGAAAACCGTTATATATTATTAAGTTTTTATGATACCTATGTCTACATATTCTTAGTTTTAAGAAAAAATCTATTAGCTGTGTGTAGCGGCAGCCCCGCACCTTCGATAAGTATTATCCTATACGAATGACTATTACCTTTGAGAACGAAAACGATATTATAGTTTATGCGTTAGAAAAGATCATTTGTTACGCCAGAGATAATCATTATATCTTTGTGGCGCAGAGTGTTTGGTGGATAGCTTCGATTGTCGGACTTTCCGGAGGGCTAGCCACGCATATTGATAACTTGCGAATATGATTCGAGGCAAGTCATTTGATATTGGAAGAAGATCAATTATCCCCCGGAAAGGACTTGCCGAACAAGTTATTGGAGCATCGCAATACTGAGATCCAAGAAAGTCATATCCATCCGGATAGGATATCCCAGGTCGGAGAAGTTAGCGAAAGTCCAGAGGACGATAATAGTCAACCTGAGTTGGATCGAGCTTCCACTATTATCCAAAACACTAAAAGGTTTCTTGGACGGTCCCGGAAGGAAAGGGCAGCTTTGAAGCAGAAAGCTTGTGTGTTATCTCGCACCAGGTCAGGAAAGGTTCCGGTAAAATCTTTAACCAAGAAACAGAGGAATCGACTACAGGCGATTCCTAAGGAAATACTTTCTGCATATATTACTGGAAGGGAAAAGTAATATAAGATTTAGGGAGATTACGCGTAGACGTAATATTGCGGATAGCATCTGAACACCAGATCTATCAAGGAATAATCAAAAGAAGAATTAATCATCAAGAATTAATTGAACGAAGATATATGTATTTTGCCGATACGACTATACATATCTGTCCTTGTTGCGTATACGACCTTTACAGACTTCCAATACGATTTGTCTGGGAATACGGTTAAGGAATCATAATAGGATCTACGGCCGTGTACCTAGTATCTGCTTATAAGTATCTTAGGATATAAGTAAGTATAGATACTTAGGTGTGTAGCACCCCCGTAACAGCAATGCATTCTAACTCAAACCAATGAGCAGGGTTGCTTCAGGCCTCATATCTTAAGCCAACGTCATAATTCCCTCGGTTACGTCATGCTTAGGTCGAGACTGTTCTCTTTGACCGGAGAGTACCATAATCACCCTTATCGCCTGTAGCAATAAGTCATGGGTCCCGCTTACTGGCATATTGACTATCAACTGCTGTGTTTGTGTGTCGGAGTATTCTCCAGTCCAATCAAACAATCCCGCTAGTATCTGAGATATGAACGTGGTTGAAAACAATGCGCTCGGCAGGAGTTGCCTCCCTTCGATCTGGCTCCATTGTTGCATCATCAAATAAGAACTACCATAGTATGTGTTAATTCAATGAATCTGCTAAGCAACAACTTGCTTATTCAATCGACGCGCGATTCTTATGAATCCCCGCTAAAGGACATAAGACTGATTCTATGCATGTCATGAATAGGTGTTATGCATATCACGTGACTAGACCGAGAGTAACTCTGTGACAAGTATTCATATAACAAATGCAAGTATCATTATCGCTGTTAAGGGACAACCCCTAACACATCCATCTTTTGCCTAGCACAATATCAAAGCCCTTGACGTTGTAGATCGTAAATTCAGCCTCATAGACATATGATGCACCGAGTCGTAGTTTCAATTTGACTCTTTGGCGTTTCTCGATGCCATCCTCTGCCTTGATATTGGCCGTCTCCACAATCATCCATCCGGCCTCCTTTGCCTGCAGGGCAGCCCCTTGGCGTTTTGGTTCCTCAATGGACTTCCGCCCCACATAGTTCTCTGACGCACCTTCGTCCTTCACTTCCCTTGCATTTTTGCTGCTCCACCATCCTCCTTTCGTTTGGTATCTTATTTTCCCATTAAACCTTAGCAGGTCGACCACTGAGTCATCTAGTTTACTAACTTTCAAGTGGTGGTAACGGGTGAAAAACTTGAATTGACTATCTGGCACCAATTTGCCACCCTTTTTGTTTGACGATACCGTACATGATGGTGTGTTTATGGGAGGTACGGCCGCAGCTACTGACCTCCTTTGCCTTTTCCCGCTTCAGAGTCCGAGTCTGAGAGGCTCTCCAACTCGCTCTCCGCATCACTGTCCGTCTCCTGCTTAGCCTCCTTGTTCTCTGCAAGCCGCCCACTCTCCTTTCTACCGGTTAGTGCACCTCCCCGTTTCTTATCTTTACAGGGGCGTCCAGACTTGGCTTTTGGGGCATCTTTGCCGACCAAAGCTTGTTCGAGTAGCTTCTTCATCAAGTTGCGGTTTGGGCAATTGCGAGAGATATGACCCACCTGGCCACAGTTATATCAGGTCAAGCCGTCATCTTTGGCCGGGCCAACTGTGCCGGTTATACCACCTTTCTTGGAGTCCATCTTCCTAGCTGAAGCTTGCGTAGTTGTGGTAGTGTTGGGGCCACATCCAGATTGAGACTTGTTGAGAGACGTGTCCAGTGCGGCGAGGTGATCCATGCGCTGTTCGAGAGTTGAAGTCCTATCGCGCATGCCAATATAATGAACCAAGTCATTATAAACTCCCTGGTTGCCCTTTTCAATCGTATATCCATAAGCGTGGGCTAACATTTCGGCAGGCATAGGCTGGTGCGGGTCCAACTTCGAACGAAGGCGACAGAAACGCTCGTTAAACTCTGTGACGCGTTCTCCCTTCTTTAGGCTCAGTTCTTCCCATTCGCGTTTGACCAGGTCCAAGGCGTTGGACGGAATAAACTTAGCTTTCAACTCTGTGCAAAAGGTGGACCATTCGATGGGCGCACTCATTGGGAAGCGGTGCATGGCCCAGACTGCTGCGTCGCCTTTCAATTGTAGCACTGCTTGCTCTCCCCAGCCTGTCGTGCCGACCCATCCAATGGCCTGGGCTGCATTCTTGAAGTGTTGCTCCAAAGCAAATAGGAAGGCGGTGTTATCGTCCAAGGTTTGTTTGCCCTCATATGTCAGAAGGTTAGATGACTTGACAGAGAAGCCACAGCTTCCAGACTAGCCAGGGGTTGGCTCAGCGGAGGCACAGATCCCGAATAGGCCAGAGGTCGGTTCAGAGGAGCCACGGATCCCGAACAGGCCTGGAGGCGGTTGGGAGGTATTCGGCGCCGGAGTCGCATGTACTTGGTTAGTCGTCGGTCATTGAATGACGCGTTTGTACGCTCTCAATTCGGATTCCAGGCTGCTCTTCTCTGACAAGAGATTTTTGACTTGGTGCAGCAGCATGTCCTTCTCCAGCCGGAGCTGTGCGATGTCTGTCTGCTCCGTTGTCTCCGGCTCCGACTTGCACTTGTCGAGCCGTCTCTCCAACTTGGCAGATCGACGTTTCTTGATCTGAAGCTCTTCCTCCAGCTCCTCAATTTCCCACTGGGCGGCCACTCATTCCCTGCTCGGGCCGTCTCGGACGAGCTCAGTCGCCTCCAAGTCCTTGACTTTAGCGGCCAAGCTCTCGTTGAGGTCGCAAATCTTAGCGAATTTCTCGGCTTGTTCAAGGCTCTTGGAGAGGTTAGCATCAATGATCTCCAATTGGACGGCCTCCGTAGCCCTGATCCAGTTGATTGCTTGGTCAGACAAGACCCCAGGGCCGTCGTCGATGATCTTCATTCGGTTTGTGATGTATTCTGTTGTGCGAAGTTCTGTAGGTTGCAAGCCCGCGGTGATTGAGGTCTTAAACCTGCTGCTAAACCGAATTGACTCGGCTTTGTCGATTTTGTAGGTAAAACTGACATTGTGTGTGTCGTGCGTGTCGTGCATAGCAGGAAGGGCCATGAAGTCGGAAGACTCCTGCGATGTCTCCGAGCTGCCGGCATTCCACAGGTTCAAAGATGAACCAAGTGAATCTTCCATTGTGCGTTGTATTTCGATCGCTTCTGATGCTTGTGACGCCGTCAGAAGTCGAGTGTTGCTACCAATGTGGGCAAATAGCCTCTCCGTACGTATAGAAGTGAATGTTATTGATGATCGAGTTGACATCTCGCTAGAACTAACTAATACGCGAGTCTCCTGCAGAGCCGCACTAATGCCACAGAGCCGCACCTAATGTGACAGAGCCGCACGTTAACATGACCAGAGTCGTCCACCTTCAGGGGGGGTAACAGTGCGGTGATGGATTCCAAAAAGACGATTGTGGCGAGGTTTTATCAGCTTAAGTCAGGACATGCAGTGATCGCAAAATACCTACTGCGGATCGGAAAAAGAAGGGATATGAAATGCTGGTGGTGTGGGCATGAATATCAGACAAGAGACCACCTGTTCAAGTGGTGCAAAAGATGGAAACGAGAACAAAAAAGGCGTTGGGTTGATGGGCAAGAGGGGGAAGATGGGTATGAGGGTGTTGAAAAGGTGTTGAAGAAGCCAAAGATTTCTTTGCCAATGTCTCTCGTTTTTGCAGAAGAAAAGTGTTCACAGGCGTTGATGGATTATCTTTTTCATACTGATGTCAGCAGAATTAGCGGAGTGGTGGAGGAGGCGGAGAACCCAGATCATGAGGAGTCGAGTGATGGGGGGGTGTAAAAGTTTGATGTTGTTTTTTGGCGGTTTTTTTTTTTTTTTTGTTGGTGGTGGGGACGAGGACTCGCGACTTTGCTTTTGTTTGTTTCTGTTACGGAAGAAGCGGGGAGGAAATATGTACGGGATATGCCATGGCCGCCAGCGGCCGAATGCAATATGATTACAAACAAACAAAAACAAGAGAAGAAACAAAGTTTCACCATAAAAAACGTAAAGCCGAAGCCGAGAGCGAAGGTCAAAAACCCAATACTAGCAGACATCTCGGTATTAGACGTTATACAGTATGAAAATCGTGATAAAACCAAAAAGACAGTACGTACATATACTTCCCTAGGTATTTAGATAGTTTATCACCATAAATTAAATAGCGAAACCGAGGAGATTTGAGCGAAGAAGCTGACTTGAGAATTTCTATTATAACAGAAGATCACTTGTGAGCAGAAGCCTTGAAGAGGATTTTTACAAGGACGTGAGAAACATGGCGAAATATCCGATTGTGAAGGCGATCGGTTTATCCAAAGATGGAATCTTGCTAACGATCTAAACCAGGACAGCAACTACAACGAGTTTTATGATAGAAATCCACGAAGTTTTAATAATACTGAAGGTAGAAAATACTTTAGGAAGGCTAGGAAAGTCATTAAGAAGGTGGATTTTAGTCGCTATGTTTGCTGATAATATCGATTGCTCAAAATTAGTGTTTTTCGCGGGTGACAGGGTTCTAGAGTCACCGTGTAAGCTCGCTCAGCTTGTCGCCTAAATCGAAGGGATGATGATCCAGGTGGTTAGCAGAGATGAGTCTGCAGTACAACATTGCCACTGGTCAGCAAATGTGGTTGAAGCTGAGAGTAGCGGTAGTCTGAGGGCGGCCTAGAGTGGCCACCCGAATTCTCTTCGGCCAGACCTGGCCTGCGCCAATGGCGGCCGGTAATATTGCCGCGGGGCTAGCCTGATCTGTAGGCCTTTAGGAACATTAGCTTTCGCTGCATCTGTGAGAGGCATGCATTGTCAGCAGAAGTTACAGTCGTCACCTTTGTTCCGATCCCACATACATAAGTAGTGGAGGTATTGGCCGTGCAAAATTGATATTTGAATGCAGACGAGCCGATTCTTCCTTAGCTTATCTGCATTTGTAGACGCCTCCTCCATTGTCTCGGGCGAAGTTCTTGGCTTTCCGAAATGTGCGACTCCACTCCGCTGATGCTATTAATGGCTGTCGTGGCGATGGCTATGTAGTCTGCTGCCAGTCGACCTCATCTGCGCCACTCTATCGCAAGATTAGCAACATTCTAGCAGCAAGTGCACATTTAGTAGGGCGGTACTAACAAGTCTGGGGTAGAATGGGATACCAATACCGATCCCTACTTCGAGCGAGGTGGGTTGGAGATTTCCTTAGCGAAGTGGCATTGGGGGTTCCGTTCGGGATCCCGGGTTCAGTTGGACATATCGGATGATGTTTTGCTTCTCCACCTTCTTTGGTTCGTTGAGGATTGTGAAATTAACAGTAAAAAGCCCCATCGTCACGCCTCGCTGTTGATCTTTCGTATCGGTTGAAGGAGAAGGCAGAATGGCTTCCTCACGTGCACCTTGGGGGCAGGGGGATAGAATTTTCGAAGTGAATGACGGAGTAGAGGTGAAACGTGGAAGGTGGCAAGTAGAAGATAGAAAAGGTGAAGGAAGAAGTAAAGGGCTAATCACGTGTTCGTGGACTCTGTCTCACCCCATTCCGAGCACTGTTACTCACGTGTTGACCCTTCGAATTGGTGGGGTATGGAGAAAGAGGTACTTTTGTATATCCCATATTCCTCCGAGGCTGAATGCAAAGTGATTACAACAACAACGTGTTAACCCCTAGCCAGACTATAATCTGTGTGTGTGCATGACCGACAGGCCGAGCCAGCGCATACAGACGCGAAATCACTTCTGCGCGGCAGCTATTACTCCGGGTCTGGTTGCATCGTTTTCCTTGTTCCTGCATTTGGATGGAGTCATGCAATGAGATCAAGCAGACATTCGTATTTGTCCACCTGTATAAACCTGCATCTCCGCATGGCGTAGTAGGATCAATCTGAGGAGGTTAAGATGCCTAGCCTAGCCTTGTACCCGAAATAACCCACGACTAACCAACAAGATCTTACCTAGACTTTTAACGAGGAAAATTTGAGTACGGAGTTCTTCTGGGTCTGAAGGTAATTGACAATCTTGCTAATGGCTTGGTAAGATTGCCAAGTCTGGAAAGTATACACTACAAGATACGGTGGCGGCTTCGCCGCCCTTTGGAGGCGCCCAGATAGATCTCCAGCCCAGCCAACCCAGAGTTGTCATTTTTAGCAGCTCCTATGCTTCCCGATGTATATGGCTCTAACATACTCCTAGAATTCAAACTTGTTAGATCATCTCTTGGCCAGCTCCCAGAGGTCTAAGTCCAGGTGAGTCTCTATTGTTTCCGTGGCTAGAGCAAGCATATTGGCAACTGGGAAGATGCCTTCCACTAGGTAACTCCAATCAATTCAAGTTCATTTAAGTCCATGAGTTTTGCTCTGATCACAAAGTGTTCTATACATAAACTATACATAAACAGATCCTCTTTCACTTTGTGGTCTCCAATTTACTATATCACTAATATTCATAGTGCAGCTGTAAAAAAAAAGCCCCAAAATGCTGTTGATTCACAATTTCTGACTCAATATAAGAGATATCATAAATCTATGACTGGGAGGTGAAAGAGGACATAGTCCACATTTTGTGTGTAGGACACTTTGTAATCAGAGCCAAACACTCATTGGAATTAAAAGGGCAGGTCACTTGGGATCTGAGTTTAAGTGGTAGGTACTTGCCACAATCAGCCACTCAGCCACAGAATTACGACCAATCAGAATTGAAAAAGACACATGTCATGTCCTTATATGAATAATATCGTCAGTGAGATTTCAGAGGTAAACTCCATCCTATCTTCCAGCCTGTGAGGAATAGTTCTTTCAGATGCACCGCTAATTGCAGCTATTTCGTTATGTGTGTATTCCTGCATCTCCGCCTTAAACCGCTGTTTCATGGTCCTCTAGCGTTAGGCTAGATATAGCGTCAGTTGGGTGGTTAGCTCATCCATGCTGCGATTGGCGCAAGATAGCTGAGAAGTCTATGCTTAACCGATTACCAGCCAGAAGGGTCACTTACCCTGTAGGCCTATTCGTGTTCGGCTATGTGCTGGTTCTCTCAATCCACTGCCCATGCTTCGCCAACATGAGAACACTTTTCCGGCCTATGGTGTTACTGGAGAGTAAATGGATACCTCACCGGAACGTCGTTCCAGGCAGCCCACACTCTGGATGAGACCTGAGAGCTCAAACCTGGTGACATGCAGAGCATGACCTCGTCGGCTGGAAACGGTAGATACGTAAGCATTCGTTTACAGAGCATACGTCAGTCTTACACTGTTTGTTCCAAGGTTACTCCCACCTTGCTGCGCTCCTTGCCACGCCTGCCGACGAGCTAGAATAAAAAACATCCCATGAAGTAGCTGTAAGCGACTTATTCTTGGTTGATCCTTCGAAGGAAATGGAACATATGGTGGTGTTGTGTAAATTTATGTATGGCGGTACGGCATGGTTTCCGCGCGCATAAAACTGGTACAATGTTTGCGCTAGCGCTATTAAGCAGTGCTTTCAACAGGACTGGCGTTTCTCATCCGAGGACGGCATCGGTCTGGTTTGATAACACACCGATAATTACGGCGGTGTTGCGGTTACTTTGGGCTCCAGCAGTGGAAATATTGAGAGTTGTGGCATGCCTCATACAGCTTGTTCTGTGTATCAATACTGCTGGTCCTTTCGTGCAAACTTGTCAGCCCCAGCGCGGAAACAAAAGAGTACTATTGCTACTATAATCATTTCACATTCAGCCTCAAAGTGCTATGGCATATATAAAAAGTACCTCTATCCCCATCGCCCACCAATTTTTCCCGTCGCACCCCAAGGAAAAACTCCCGGAGTCAAGTCGCGACATTCCTGATTCCCGTCTATTCGCAACGTCAAGAAGCGCCTAATGGAGGGCGCTTTGGAATCTTCACTTCGACCCTGGCCACTGTCCCATCCGGCTCCCTGCCTAAATCTCCCGAAACAACAAAGAAAACCTGACGCCTCCACTACAAGGAATTAAATGAAGTACTCTGTGTCAGACCAACGACTGCTGAAGGCAAGAGGAGGTGAATGAATGCATGGATGTTGTAAAAAAGTCGAGGCGTCGCAGTGGCAGCCTTGTCTATAATGTATGGGGGAGGTACAAGGATACAGAGTTCCTCCGCGAGCATGCATCGCTTTAAGAACTTGAGGCCATCCGCCGTGATTCCAACCACTATCAATAATAGATGGAAGGAAGAGAATCGAAAGCAGTAAGTAGGAGTAGTCTGCGGGCACAATCGCGCAAGCAATTGGGAGAGCTTGAAGAGGCTTGATGTTCGCGCGTCTCGAGGGCGGCTTGGGATATACTGTTGGAAGATATGGAGTCAGATAATAAACGTCAAGCACTTTCGAAAGGGAGGTACCGAAGGATGCAAATCTGTTATAGTAGAATGGATACGTTGTTGACAAGTCGTGAGAACCTGCAGCATTATCATAGAGTGGCGTTGAAGCGTAGTATGAAGCGGTGTCTTCGTTATGAGGAATACTGTTCGTCTTATAAGCTGGTCCTCCGATTCCTCGGTGCGCAAACTTTCCGGCTGGTTGTGTCCTGTTGATCTTGATGTCGAGCTAGAGTGCCTTCGTGCTCAACGTAGTACTTGCTAGTCACTGGCGCTGAGCAATCTCAAAACTGCCCATCTCGCGTTATTGAGCTTAGGAATTGCAATGGCAAAGGAGGAGATATATGACATTGGATAGTTTATTTCGCACTATCCAAAATCCCTTCCCTGCAATGATATCACTCGCCCACGACCACCCCCTTCTCTTAACCCTTCCCAATAGGAGAAAAAACAGTTTCAACATTAAAGTCGTATAAGCAAAAAGTTGGATTTGAAGGTAAGTCACAGTCGAGGAAAGTGATGCTAGCAGATACTCACTATGAAGGGGAAAAAGCTTCAACGTAAAAAACCATGTAAACAAACAGTAGAACAACACACTCAAGAAAAGCGACGATAGCAGACAAACAGTTGGGAGAGGGAAGCTTTGACGTAGAATCATGTAAAGCAAACAGTAGAAGAAAACACTCAAAAAAACCGATGATAGCAGGCACGCAATAGGAAGGGGAGAAAAAGCTCCAACATAAAACCATGTAAAACAAACAGTAGAAAAAGACCAAAAAAACGATAATAGCAGACACTAGTAGAAAGGGGGAAAAATAACCTTGTAAAGCAGAAACTAGCGGTTTGAAATATAATTCCCTCAATCTTCACTGTCGGAGGAGGGAGGAAAAACAGCTGTAACATGAAACCATGTAAGCGAGAAAGGTGAAGCTAATGACGAAGCACAAACATCCGATATTAGCAGAGACCTCGGTATTAGACGTTATACGGTATGACAATGATGATAGAAGAAGACGTACATATAACTACTTCGATAGTTAAAGATTATGAAATGAGTAGCGAACTTGCGTGACGAACTGACTCTAGAACGTCTATTAGAACAGAAGATAAACCTGTGTGTAGAAGGCTTGAAGAGAACACTCACAAGGAAGAGAGCACCATCGATTGTGAAAACCGAAGACGCTCGATTTTTCGAAAGATGGAGGAATCTTGCTCACAGTTCATACCAGTGTTGCCAACGGGAGGGCCGGCCGGGCTTCATAGTTTTGAAGCCGGCCGCCAGGCTTTCAGAGTAGGCCCGGCCGCTCGCCCTTAGCGCAGGCTTCTGGAGTAATAGCTTGGCTGGCTTGCTGGCGACTGCAGACCGAGCAACTACCTATGCCCACTCTAAATTTATATTCCACTACTAAAAAATAGCGCATTCTCCACGGAAAATAGTCCACTCATTGCTAAAACAACGTCATCTGCTACCCATACAGGATAATTGTTTGCTGATTTTCATGTTTCAGATATGCAGGCTTTCAAAAAAAACCGGCGCCGTTGGGAACACTGATATAAACCAGGATAGCAGCTATAAGGATCAGCGTGATCGAAATCCAAGCAATTGTGGAGGTACTGAAGGCAGAGTACGTCTTCTGGAGCTCGTCTGGAAGAATGCTAGCTGTCATGTTATACAATGATTCCACCAGTCCGGACGATCCCGGTCTGAGGTAGGGCTCAGTCTAGTCCGGTCTAAAGTAAGGTCGGGCTAGGCTAGACTAGACCAGGATCGGACCGGTCTGAACTGGTCCATACCACGGTTTTTGCAGGACTGATCACGTCCGAGGTATGGCTCAGTCTGGTCTGGTCTAAAAGAAAGGTCGGACTGGACTGGACTAGACTGGGATCGGCCCAGTCTGGACTGATCCACCCCCGGACTACTGGAATCATCGATGTTATAGATAGCTAGAGACGTCAGTAATGGTTGCACAAAAGAAAATGTTTCTCGCGGACAGACAAAGCATACAATTCTGAAGTTGACAGGGAGTAGAGATGAAGTGGGGAAGGTAGGATGGAAAATCGAGATGAAAAATCGAGATTGATGATCGAAAATGAGGATGAATGGAAGGGGAGATGGATGGAAGAGATGGAGGGTGGAGGGTGAGGGTGAAGAGGGAATAGATATTAAGGGCAAATCACGTGCTTACGGACTTCTGTTCCCACTCTCCATTCCAGAACAAGTACTTAAAGTACTGACCATACTGCATGCACCGGTATGTACGTAATACTGTTGAAAAGTGTGCGCTTTATTTCACAAAGACGTTTTCCAGTCGGTCTTGAGCTGGCTGAGCAACATTCTTCTGCTCCCGTTCCCAGATTTTCTCGTCGCTCACAAGCTAGCTCGAAATTTTCGAGCGCAGCATTCCTCAACAATCTCTATGTCAGCAAACCAATTCCGGTCTAATTCATCTTTCAAGGTCACCCCCTTTGTTTCCCAGTAGCTCAAGCACCAATATAACTACCCCTCATCCTATCCGCACTTATTTGTACTTTCGGTACGTAACTAGGAGGTTGTCCGACCTTGTCGACTAATTCAGCTATCAACAGAGCTGTTCTACCGTTAGTTCTACCCACTCGCATACAAACCCACTAGTGTGGATCTCCACCAATAGCTATCCACCACTCTAGCACATCGCGGTGTCTCTATCTTGCAACTGGAAATGCTGGCTATGCTCGCTGCTCAGTCCTTGACCATAGCGGAACTAACAAGTGCGAGAAATGCAATACTGAGCGCCGGCCCATCAGGTTCTTGCCTCACCCGCAGCTTTGTAGTGTCGATCCTTGCTAATACTTCGGTCTATAGACTCCTCTATTGTCGTGGTGGTACTGATACTTTTTGGCTCAGCTTTTGCTTGGATCTGGAGTGTAAGCATAGAGTGACAACTTGTCAGTACTGTACAGTATGGTATTGGGTCTGGAAGCTCCGGGATTCTCTGCACATCTATGGAGATTACTTGTTGCTTCTTGAAATTAGGCCCACGGCTGAGCAGTAGTGTGTACGCAGGCGTCGCCTTCACACCTCGATATATATGATTGACGCGATTAGAAGTTGGGATTGACTTGGAGAGATGATTAAACTCGATGCTTAGTCGGATGTCCATCATCTCTTGGCATTATGATCGTCATGCCTTTTACTAGTTTTTTTGTTTATTGAATCTTAGTTATCTGATAGTTATACACATGGTTGGTAGCTCGAAGCATTCTCATTAGTTGACTGGTGGTACGTACCATCTAGCTGTGGCAGGTCTGTGGCTGATTGTGGCAAAATGCCTAATCAAACAGAGCTGGAATTCAAATCCAAAATCACCAATCCACAACTTTATTTCTAATTATATAGTTTTCTATACACGGAATGTGCATAACTTTGCCCTCTTTCAACTCCAAGTCTCAGATTTACGATATCCCCAATATTGAGTGAGTAGTTGTAGATATACAGCATTATCAATGCGTTTTTGTACAGCCGCATCATGGCTATTATTGATATCGTAAAACGGAGACCGGAAAGCGAAATTGAGCAGTGCACATAGGAGGTGCACATAGAAAACGCCTTTAGAATTGCAGGAAGCGTACTTACGAACACGAAGTTGACTTGTGAGTGATGGAAAACGAAGTACGAGGATATTAACGTTAACATTTCCAGATCCTGAATTTACCATCATAAGCGGCCTGCCAATTTTTGATTTTTGGAGTAGGTTGGAGCCAAGTACACCTGGGAGTATGCAGATGAGCTAGCTAGAGGTGGTAACTCTGGGCGGGCTGGAGACAGGTCCTACCCCAAAAGGCGGCGAAGCCGCCACCGTATCTTGTATTGATATATCCTTGAATTTATACTAAGAGTACCTCGAAAGTTAACAATCGCCAGTGCCAATAATATCGAGAGGTGTATGACCTTTGTCACACTCAGCTTCTACCCTCTAGCTTTTACGCGGCTTTCCCTCACATGTATATATACTTGGTAATTGTACGTCTTGTAGCCCCCGAACTTGGAACCGAAGGGGGCAATGCAGTTTCTATCGCGTAGTAGTCATAGAATGGTAAATAGGAGAAGCGGCAGTAGGCTGTAATGAAGGAACAGAGATTGCGTAAGCTTCTCTCAGAAGTGAGGTTAGACTTGAGTTGACATGTATTGGAGGACTACTTTTCAATGGCGTAGCTAATTATGAGATAGGAGTAGAAGTGAGTTCAACTTGTTCATATACCTCAGCCTTTGCCAATAGAATTGCGGAGGCTGTGCGGGTAGGAGTGCGGGTAGGAGTGTTGTTTGGTATAGACAATCGTTGTAACTTCCGTTCCGCTCCGAGATGTGAGAGGTTATAGATATGGGAGTGTGTGCAAACACCGTTCGACAACTCAACCGTTCTGTTTGCACTGTACCACAATATGGACATGGTGCAAATGGTCGTCTTGTTGGGTGGTCGAGTGAACAGCAGTTAAATACTGCAGAAAGCGGTTCGCTATTGAAGACTAGTTGCTAGCATACTAAGATTAGATTCTAATATTTCGTCAACGAGGTTTAAGTGAAATTACTATGTGGTTTGTTGTTCGAGTGCCGTTTGATTGTTTGCAGTTGACTGTCGTTTGGATGTGGCTCGGTAAATGCAAATGGTCATTGCCGTCGACGCGGTCAGGATAATCACACATTGGAGTCGTCGGATTCAGGCGTCCAGCCACCGCTGTTCAAAAATGCACCAGTTCCACACCACACATTTCCCCATTTCTTCATTGAATGAAAGCTTACAGGGGCCACGATACTAATTTCAGTAAGTATCACGTGATGAGCAACGAGTCATTGTTTGTCCTTATATGGACTTTAAGACATCTAATAAGCACAAAGGGGCAATTGGAGATACCACCAACAATAACCGCTTCCCACTATCTCGGGTGTGTTAGTTGATTCCCCGAAGATACTCACTCTGATTCGATACAAGCTACGTTTCTACCCTCAAATATGTACTGTTTTTGGGCACAATTTTTGAGTAGCGAGTTTGTGAGCGACTAGAAAATCTGGGAACGAGAGCAGACTACAGTAGCTAAATCATAAATTCCAAAGCGATATAAATGCGCATTTCTCTAATACCAGCTCAAAAGCAAACTATCTCCCTCCATCTCAACTCTATCAGAAGCAAAATACCCCCCATCTCCACAGTTATTCAATTGTGTAGCTTGTGAAATCACGCTTTCCGACGGTGATGCTAGAGGGGGTTAGCGGAGAATGAGGGAGAGCGCGGGGGAGGTACGTTTTGGAGGTTAAAGTGGTGGTGGTGATAACTTTAACGACGGAGACGCTGAAGAGGGTTAGCGGGGTATGAGGAAAAGCGCGGGGTAGATACGTTTTGGTGGTTGATCCGGTGACGGTAACACTTATGATGATGACGCTGGGTTAGCGGAGTATGGAGATAGCACGGGGGGAGGTACGTTTTGGTGACGACCTGACGAGGCTCTATAACTCTGGCGGGGGCCAATGTGGCCAGAGTAACGAAGCCGAGGAGAAGAGTCTGAGGTGGTTGTTAGCAGGAAATAGAGAAAGAATAGAGCAGATCTTGCCTTGGTGAAATACATGGTAAACAAAATATGAAATCGGCTCAAATTATGTTCAGAAGTGAGGTGCTTGACGGTGATTGTGTTTCGAGATCTTGGTTTCCGCTGTGTTCAAGCTAGAGATGTTGAGATGAAGATGAGAGTCGGGCAGGAAAGTGAATGGTTTATATACTTCTGAACCAGTGGGAGCCAGTATCTCAGATACGGCTATCGACTCCTCTCGTGGTAATGTTCTAACTTCACTTCACCGGTGGCTAGAAGGCGCCGGCTACATACGGAGGGGAAGTATATCACCGGTTATGATTCATAACATGTGTAACTACCTTAAGTACTGTTATCGGTCCCCCTCGTGGTAATGTTCCCAGCTTCAGTTCACCGGTGGCCAAAGGCCACATACCGAGAAGAACTACATCACCGGTCGTTATGATTCATAGAAATTGAAACAAGGCAATTGACGGTTCATAGCAACGACGCTGCCAGCCTGATGTTCTGCAAAGGCTGTGCATAGAGCAGCGGTTCTTGATGATTGTTACTGTGCCGTGCAAGAATGTTTGGACGTAATCAGTAACCAGATGCCATTGTTAACAGCTTTATTGCATTTTTGGCCCAATATTGGTCATTCACAGACTGGAAAAAGGTGTAATCACAACCTTCTGTACATGTCCGAAACCTTTTGCACGATACAGTATTTTTGCAGACCACAGTTCGGTAAAGTTAGGGTTATGGCTACTCTGCGATCCCCGGTCAAGCTGACGGCACCTGACCTCGGTCTGTCCTACACGATCCGTCCCGACTTGGTAGATACTCATGATTGAATGGATTAATCTTTACTACGAGTAGGAAAGAAAAAAAAGATGCCTTATCACCTAGACATCGGGTACCGGGTATTCCCAGTGATATTGAAAGTCAGTGGTACCCGCATTGGACCGCTGTCAGCCACTAAAATAGCGTACCGTGAAAAAACGACACCCATCAACCAGGTTTTCTCGGCGCTTAGCGTTCGGTTGACCACGTCGTACCAGATCGTTTCACGATCTCAGGCCCGCCATCGTCACCACGGCACCTGATCGTTTTACTGTCCCACCAGCGTCAGCATCTTCGAAACGGTTGATACGCCGCCAAAAAAGGAAACTGCGAGGGAAGCAAGGTTTCAATCACCTCCAGAAACAGATCTAGATCTCGTGGAGGTGGAGTTTCCCCATACACCGGATCCACCAAAGGGTCACCGATATGGTACCTATCGGTGGTGGGGCTTATGAGTACGGTGGTTCTCCGCACTGTTCAGCATTGCGGTACCCATTCAAGCAAAGGTCTCCAATACTTTATGTTGCCGAAAGCGCGAATTGTCAGTCCAGTTCACATTGATTAAGTTCAAAGTGACTGAAGACTTTTGGATGAATAAGTACTCTGTATGTACATATCAAGAAGCTATCTGGAGAGCTAGCTAGCTGATTTCACACCCAAAGACAAATTGACATAACTATGACGCGCTGCCCGGATATAGCGGGAGACTCGCGGTCGCGTACAAGGCTTGCATGACTCTGAGGACTACTTGCCTAAAATGTAAATCCCACGTCATCAGGGAAATCCTCATCCGGCCCAAAAACCGCGTATTCAACTTCATGCCCCTCAGACCAGGGCTTCAACTCGTCGGGGTCTTGCGGGTAGTATGGTACCCCGCAGTAACGTCACGGGACGTCCCCCTGAGAGGGGTTGTCAGGGCTCGAGAAGGGGAGTAGGAGAGGATTCGAGCGAAGCATGTGTCATCATTGGAGACAAGGAAAACGCCGCTGTTGTCGCAGCAGAACAAATATCATGCCCTAGCAGCGCAGTAGATCCCACCGATAACGCCAAGGTCAAAAGACCGCACGATGCTAGTGCGTAGGAACTGTCCTCCTCCCACAGAGCTACGCCCCAGGCCGCGAATAAAAGATTCCAGACGAGCAACTTGGCATTTTCGCGGGGAGAATTGGGGGGCAGGTTGAGGGGAAGTGGCGGGCTTGCTTGACTCACTTAGACGGTCTAGATACGTTAGAAAGAAAAGCGAAAAAGCGAGCAAAAGTGGTGACCTGAGCAACGGAGCTGTTCGAGTTGACCGCAGAAGAGTGGTTTCGAGGGAGATAAGCAATGGTTGTGGTGGGGCGGGGTCTCGAAAACCACGCGGAAGTCTTACATATTGCAGACATTTCGCAGTTTGAGTTCACATGTCTTATTCTAAGCTCGGATTAAGGGCCTGACGCCACACCCGCAGAGCCGCACCCTATTCGAACACTAGTGTTCGGCACGAGATGAGGCTAGACCAAAGCCCGCCCGGCTTGTCCCGTAGCCGTTTTAGCCTTGGCAGTCCCGAGTTTTGAGGTGATCTTACCTGCGCCTGGACATCCCTTTCACGAAAAAGTTGTTTACAAGTCCAACAATACCTACTAGAGCGTCTAGAAGCATCTGGCTGCAGCAAACTACATTATTACGTTTATAATAAAAGTCGGTGCAGTGATCTCCAGGCGTTTTCTGCCTCGACAACATCGAGCATTGTACCTAAGTAACTAGGAGAGGTGGGCAAGATACAACTCAGATGTTCCTCCATGCCAAACAACCCATCCTGAAGCATTAGCGTAGGTGTTTCGTAACGATGCGCTTCCAGGCCTGACAACTAAGCATAGTAATACGAATTTTCGAAGGATCCAGCATACTAAGTTGACGAACCCAGCAAGTCAGGCAGTGGAGAACGAACTGTTGACGGAATGCAGGGCTTTAGCGCAAGATCATCGACGGGTATCATGTGCTTACTTAGCTACTACGGGTTGCCATTTTCAGTATCGTTCATTCGGCATCATGTCTTTTAGTTTCTCCTCTTCTCCTCTTCAGTAAGTTAGACAATCGACAAGGTTCCGCCTACGCTACGCTTACGTGTCAACAGGAACTGATGCAATCCCGGAGACCCCGGGCCAATCGACCAGAACGAGTCCGGGGCGGAATACACTGATAGGCCTATTTCTGCTCTCGGGCCCCCACTGCGTAAGAACGACAATTGCGAACATTCACGGAGAAACCTTCTCGTCTCTAGATTCCACAGTTTTACTATAGCCCCTTATTATCTCATAACATACCCCCCAAGAATTAGCACACCAAAGCCCCATTCTTTAGCAACCCACAAACGCCCTCCTCATTTTCCTAAAGTTTATCATACCAAAGCTCCGTCGTAAAGTTCCCGTCATCTGTAGTCGTAGTACCTCCATAAATCCACGGTCTCCCCTCACTCTGATCTGTCCTCGTGCACGTATTAGCGATATGTTTCAACACATGCTGACACTGTGCTCGCGTCACAAACGCCTTCGCATTGTTGCAATAGATATTTGCGGGAAGCTTGTTCTTCTCGGGCCCGTACATGACCGTACCGGTGATTTTGTCGCTCACGAACATGCCGCGTCGAGCGCCAACCATGTGCCGGCACATGTCCGAGATAGCTTGGTCGATGCCGGATTTCCAGCCCAGCTGAGTTGTCCGCTTTGGTAGCATTTTCGGTTTGCCAACGCTTGGAGGTAGCAGAGGGGCTAGATGGGTCAGTGGGATATTGCGATAAGGAGGAGACGGGAGAGGTACGAGTTGGGAACTTCCCGGGGTCCTTCGGGGGTAGAGATTACGAGGGCGGAAGTGACTGCGGTGAGAGTTGAAAGGAAGAGGAGGGTCTGAAGTCATTAGTTGGATATCTGCAGGGAGAGGAGGTTGCGGACTTTAGCAAAATACATCGTGGCTATTGGAATCGATGAAAATATGGAGGGATGCTTCTGAAAGGGTTGTGAGTATTGAAAATACGGAAGTATCTACATTTCTCTTACTAATATCTGTACTTTCTTAAGTATTCTCCTTACGATAAGATGGTACTTTATGGATAAGGATAATGTGGTGTGTTAATAACTTTTAATACTTTTGTTATCTTTTATGTTTAGGTTGTCTAGAAAGTTCCGGTTAGAACTTGTCTAGAACCTTCTTTTTAGTTCCGTTGGAAGAAGGATTTATCAGCGCTTATCTTAAAAGAACGCGCCTAGATTGTTCTGTTATATTCTTTACGGTTCTTATGTATTTTTGTACAGTTGCAGAGAATTTCTCTTCCTGTTTTGGTTATTGATCCGCAACCGTAGTCATGGACAATCACCCGTTTATTATTGTATATATAGATACTGTTTCTC
>Ga0307515_10001980_pt1 | contig 45357 bp, 44 predicted proteins | sample 17_EM_MG_FD_194513 | JGI IMG/M metagenome (GOLD analysis project Ga0307515, IMG submission 194513) | Populus trichocarpa ectomycorrhiza microbial communities from riparian zone in the Pacific Northwest, United States - 17_EM | ecosystem: Host-associated > Plants > Roots > Unclassified | place... | reverse complement strand
TGTGTCAAGGGTCGGCTGCTCCAAAAACACACACAGATGAGAAATAGTATAAAGTACTATATTTCTAGCATCCATCGGGCCGAAGAAAACGCTTCTAGGGCCAGTTGCTCGGTGAGTGTCGGTGCTCGGTGACCGTCTAACTACTGTACTCCAGCATCAAGCCGTAAGTCGAAGTTTTCAACCAATGGCGACACAGACCTTCAGGTCCTTGGGGGTCGTTTACTTCGTCATTCTATCCGACAATGGGCAAAGATAAGTAATTTGACCAGGAATGACCCCGCAATGACGATCCTTAAACGGGCCTTACTTGCCATCCTTGCCTTGGTGCCTCGAAGTACCACATGTTTCTTAGATCCTCACCAATGTGTTGTATTGTTCCAGTGCGCACCGCTGCCACTGAAAGAATTTCGAGGCTGGGTGGTAAACAAATCAAGCCGACGTTGCGCCAAACATTGCTTGTAGTTTCTCAAGGGTTATCTCCAAAAGTCTCAAAAAGCTTTTACGTATCCAAGGCCAACCATAGCATCTACCTACTGTTGCATATCGCTTCCCTGCGCACTCCCTAGCTCTCTCGACTGCCTTCAAAAGGCGACCCTCGTGTCGTTGCCGCGCGTCACTCTCCCCCGAGGCCCTCATGCTTCCCTCTGGAGCAATAGCATACCTTCAATCTCAGTCTAGTCACCCGTCGGTGCGTCCCCGTTGCCAATCCTCGTTTTCTAGCTAAATCCCGTGTTCTTTCTTCGATAGAGGACGTTAAGATCACCGGAAGCAGGACCCCTGCTTACGGCAAAAGGAACAGTATCGAGTGCGTCCGCCATAGTGCCGCCAACATAGCCCTGACCCGCGGCTTGTGTAGCGTAGCGACCTTCACCTACTCGCCCTCTCGACCGAGATGTCTTGCAACCTTTCGGATATCCAGACACGTATTTTTGGTATGTCATAACCGACTGAGGAACTAAGGGTAGCGTGAGGCTCATCCTTGGGATCATTCACAGAAATACAAGGACTCCGACACCAGGCCGAGGCAATGCACCCGCACCTTCGACATTCATAGCGTGTATCCCGGATAAAGTTGGTGACGGCTCTGCGGGCAGTTCGGGTGGCACGAGCATTACTACCCTTGACAGGCCCTTATGGACCTTGAGGAACGACTTGAGGCGATCTCTGGTTCCATTGCATCCATAGACGAGACATTAGAACCTCATCACAGGGATAGGAGACTCCGACACGCGCGACTCCCAATGTGGGGGCGTGCTACTGACTGCACTGCTGGGGAAACGCGCAGAATTGAAGGAAGAATGGGAAAGCGTTCAGAAGGAAGCAGAAACACTCCAGAGTGAATCGCGAGAAGACATATAGCTAGCTGTCTTTCGGCCAGTCGGCGAGTAGTCGGATCCAGTGATGAACTCGCTGGAGAAGGCTCTGGCAAAGTGTCAGGTGAGTGGCCCCTAACCCCTATTGCACCTTTCTGCTAACTCAAATGTGTTCACAGATGTTCATATATCAGGTTCATCAAGGAGCGGAAGACACTATGTCACAAGGTTCATCAATCACTGGGCTGCGGGGATGCTCGCCGACAAACCGTTGAACTTGGAAGAGTTCCAATCCTTGTTGGCGTCCAAAAACAAGTGAGTCCTTTTACCCATCATTTCACAAACTAACTCCGGAGCTGAAGGTACTACGTCCCTTCAATACCCAAGGTTCTCGATATCCTTGACCGTACCGTTCGAGACCGCATCAATAAGAACGGAGAATGCTTGCGAACTCATGCCGAAGCTCGCGCTCGATGGAGGACTGTATGGTGCGAATTAATGTGGAAATCGAGAACCTCAGGCAAATATTGGTACAACGGGAGCGAGAACCGGAATCAAGCGAGACTGGGAATGCAGTGTCGCAGATAACAAACAAGACATCGAAGCCAGGTCATTACTTCTCTACACCCGGCTCAGCGGGGAGGAGTAGGATGGGGTCAACAGTCAGCGCAGCCCTGCAAAGGAGTATGTCTCCTCTAAGGAAGATGGCATCCAGAGTCAGCGGATCACTACGAACGTCTGGGAGGAACACACCACCGGCTTCCGCTGCTACCTCGCCGTCGATGTTGGCTACTGCTACACCTCCTAAACCACCTCCAAAGAGCCCTTACCGGGCCCAAAGCAGCACTCTCTCTGAGGAGATTAACCCTCCTCGCAGGCGCGACTCATATTCCCCCTTTCTCTCCAAAGACCCGCGGCTGGTCCCTCCGGGAGAAAATCATCAGCTTTGATTAACGTCCAACACGACGAGTGCTACACCGCCACCCGTTAGCCCAGGAACTCGACCAGCGAGTCGTCTCAGCAGTGGAAACGATCCGACAGGCATGCTACGGCCCAAGTGGAACCCTTCTACCAGAGTCAAACCTGTTTCGAATACGCCAGCGAATCTGAGGCGGAGTTTCCAAACATCCTGGCCTCACCCCGAGTGGTCGATTAGAATGACTGGCTACATCAGTCACATTATTCATCCAGTCATCCATCGCTCAGCACACCCAACGATAGAAGTCCTCCCCAGACACTATTCAGAGCTCAACCAACGTCTCGAGCAGGTGCTCAGACTCCGTTCGACTTGATAGTTCGTTCAAGGCCGAAACTCCCTCACATATACCCGGTCCTTCAGTATCGAGACCTTCGTCAGCCGCCTCACAAGTCGGTCCAACTTCGCTGATGCAGCGAACGTTGTCACCCACAGGAAGTGCAGGGGTGCCAGGTCGTTCTCATTCACGTCAGCCTAGTAACAGCCTCATACCGGCTCCAAAGCTCAACCTCTCCCCGCCCATCCGGCCCAGTAGCTCTATGAGCAATGGGCCTCCATCTGCCGCAACTACGAGCTCGACTGGCGTGTTTTCCCCGCAGACAGACAGAGCAGGGGCGACGCTGCATGGCGGTGCTGGCCCCGATCACACACCCACACGAAATCTACCGGTCACCGTTGGCGCACCTATTTCGAGACTGACGCCATTACGGGCTGGACCGTCGAGCTTCTAGTCTGCAAGCAGATTTGCATTGCCATTTGCTCCCAACTTGGCACTTCTACTCCGTCCCGTCTAGTCCCGGTTCAAGGACAAGCATCAACGGTGGCGCGTTCACCCCAATGTTGACGGAGACTCTGGTGTACATAGCCACCAAGTGGGATGAGTTGGGCATGGAGGCCGCGAAAGTCGTCAATGGCATACCGCATGGATTTACTTTACAGCGGCTTGACCCACCTACGAGGAAGCCCGCCGCTAACGCGCCCAAGCCTGATGGGGTCCGAGCCCAATCCGCGGTGTCTAATGCATTGAGTCGGAAGGTGATTACTTGCCGGTTGACCAATGTTGGACGGGTGAGAACGTGAGCAAGAAAGCTATGTGCCGCGTTGGTGGAGGTACGTCGTGTTGGCTGAGGTTGGCCGCAACACAGTACTGATCGCTGATCGTTGACAATATCTAGGCCGGCTTGACCTGCAGACGTTTGTCCTCAACCGTCAAGCTGGGCTACAGTAGGATCGTACTAGTACGCCTGAGCTGATCCAATGTACATTGCCCCTTGATTCATTTACCCGCCCCTCAGCACACTGCCCTCTCCTGTTAATGCTAAACGTGTTGATCTCGTATCATCCTGCCCACATGTCGCCGCTTGTATGAATGGCCCCCATCTTCTCGTTTATGGCCCGGAATTAGTAGATTTTTTCAATCTCTTGATTATGTTGCTGTGATGCAGTCCTACTTTTTGTCGGAGAGTCCCTCCACTTAGCTACAGACCCGCTACCAATTTGCCTAGCACCCGACGCCGATAACAAGGTTGTTCTTTGTAACGTAACGCGGCTGCCTGAGAGTTAACTAACCTCTCAACCGCCTCTGTGGGTAAGTGCCGTGCCCCGCTATGTTGTCAGATTTTGGTGCCGACCATGTTTGCTGGTCACAGTGAAATTGCAGTCACCGAGTGCGCGGCGCAAACTCATGGTTGGATTGGGTATTGGGAGCGCTGATGATAGGATGTATCACCAGAAAGGTCGATAAGCCGCTATTGATGCGCACGGTCAGTTTGTCTTATCGTCTCCCTTTGGGTTCAGATACAAACTATCTATGGGTCTTAAATTATTTACATAACGCTCCCGATCGAGCTGTGGTTTGACATATTGAAAAGATCATCAAGGAACGATTGGCGAGCGTTTGCTGGAGTCTGCCACGCCTTCTTCGATATCGTTCCTCGATGACAAGAATTGCGGTCTTTGTGGACTCTAAATGCATGCAATTTTGGTGTCCACCGACCGCATGCATTTAGACAGTTTTGACTGTACTAGAGGCACATGAAACCCAGATAAGGCACTGTTTGTTGGTCTCACACTGGAAAGATAGTGATCTGCACCCACCCAATGCTTTTTGGGAGAAAATATAATGTGCAAGATATGTGAGTACTGAAAGTTACCACTCACCGAGCGGGAAGTTGCCCCATGAGTGCCTGTGTTTCCGGTAGCATAGAGTTGGCAATAAATCATCTCTTTACATTACCAAGTACTCAAGTTCGTAGTTTGAGCGCCCCTGGCAAGCTAGTTGATATGATATGGCTGATGGCAGATCGGGCCATACCACTCACCAAGCACAAGCAAACCTGGGCAAATCTGGTACATTTGGGCCATAAAACAGGGGTAATCTATAAGACATGGACTAATATAATCAACTAGTATCTCAATCATTGCGCTGACTGTCTTCATCTGACCATTCTCCATTGCTTTCGATCATCAGAAATGAATGTTCCATGGCACTGACAAGTTTGACACAGAGCAGGGGGGGAAGAGGCTTTATTTGGGTTCCTAAGTTCTTGAAGAAGTGTTTCAGGGTCATTGGCCTCATTAGACCACCTGGGCAGTGGTTTCTTGCCAGCATGTTTGACAAGCATTCCATTTCTCTTCATCTCAGCCTTTCGCTCATTGTACTCAGCTTCTGCAATCTTACATATCTTGCTTTGTCTGTCCTTCTCCTCTGTGCTTATTTCCTGCATCCCTTGTGAGCCCCCTTTCCTTGTGGCTGCATCCTGCTTTTCCTTCCCTATTGCCTGAATCAATGTCAAACACACCTGAGAAGTAGCAACAATTCCATTTCCACCAGGATTGAGCCTTGAGCAGCACCTTTCTCAGTGTTGCAGCAGATTGCTTGGAGGCCATGCTGTTCCAGCCATGATCAGGGATGGGGGAAAGGATTTGAAGCCCGATGGAAGTATCTGACAGTTGTGAAGAAATTATTTTAACTTTTTAGATCCCTTGCTGGAGGTTTGTGCCCACCCCACTTGTGTCACAAAACTCAGGTGAGGCAAAATTTGCATAGCCACTGACCACAGCTCATGTTGAATGGCAGGACCTCTCAAACACAGGCAGGAAGAAAAGCACATGTCTCTCTATCTTTGGGACACCTAATGAGCCATGTACAATGTCTTTAGGGCACATTGCTCAGTGAGTGGTGGGTGCTTGGTGAGTGGTAACTTTCTGTAACTTGATCAATAATGATGGTCAGAACTTCAATAACCAAAAGAGCAACTTGCAATGGAATCAGTAATTCCAATAATCTCCAACAGAGATTATATGAGCAGAGCCGAAAGGAATAGAAGGGGTCTTGAGGCTAGTCCGCTCACCAACAGAAATAGGTTCTCCTCTTGTCCACATGTGCCAGTGGGAATATAATCTCCAAGGGGAGAGAGAGGGAATGGGTATGACAGCTTATGGGCTTGTTGGACCTAATTCCCAAGTGACTGCCCAAAAGCACAACAGGCGCCCAATCTGTCTCAGCGACAAGCACTCTGACTAGGTGTGACACTGAAGGGGCTGACTGAAGCAGGGGTTCGGTCCAGCTGGCTAGCCTGGTGGTGCTGTGGGTGGGAGTTAGCACGCGAGGGCAGGGAAATGAACCACTGGTCTTGAGGTCCGAAGTCCAACGGGCTGAGACAAGCAAGCAAGCAAGAGAGGGGTGTTGGGATTCTTATCGAGCAGGGCAGGGCGCACAATATCAAACATCTATAATCGAGACATCAAGTGAGGGGCATTCCTCATCAAGTCTGAGCTTAAATACAAAGTCTAAATCATACATGCAGCTATGAGACTGCAGGAGGCGGTGGAGTGGAAGGCAGTGTGTGGGTGGCATCGCATAGTGTAGGTGGAGAGAAGCAGAGGTTGGACCCGACCACAACCGCCAAGTTGGTTCCAACTGGTAAGTTCCCTTTGGGTTCGCTGATAGTGGTCATGGACATCAGGCCTGGGAGTGCAGACGACCCCTGGCTCTGCTCCCGGGCCACTGAGCTCACCGCCGCTGCCCCAACGGGGCCTTCTCTCCTCCCCCCGCCTTGCGTGGGCCTTTACCCCACCTTCTCGACCGTGGGACAGGACTACATTCCTTCCGGACGACCCCATAAACACCTCGGTCTCCATATCTCCAAAGTACGTATTTTTTGCGATTTACTGAGCTCACCACGCCCCACGGGCACGCCCCACACACGCGCAGCACCCCTGTCTCCTTTGTCCCCTCGGGGCATGACTCGTTCACGCCCTTTGTCCTCTACCCCTTCACATGTCACATCCCCCACCCTTCACATTCCCTTCACATCCCTTCACATTCCTGTAATACCCCTTGTAGTGCTCACCTCTGAGTAAGTCCCCCCCCCATCCCCCAAGGCGTGCACGGTGCGACCTGTCCTTCGGGGCTGCGCCCTGCGCCGAGGAGAGCTCACACCCTCCGGGGTATTCCCCACATGTCGGGCATGGACCCATGGCTGGCTGGAGAAGCCCACCCACTTAGAGTGCGGGGGCCCTGTGTCCCACCCCCTGACCGCTGTGGATTTACTAGCACCGCCGTCACAGCCAGCTGCCCCCAAACCCCTGGGCCTCGGTCTAGTCCCCACCAGCCATGCACACTAGCCTCGCTAGTTAGGACGGGCTGGCGGTCAGACATATGACAGCCCAGGTATAGGCAGAGCTCGGGCGCCACCGCCCGTATGCGCGCCCGCACCCTCTGACCTGGAGTAGGGGCGACAGTGACATAAGCCGTCCATCTGGACAGCACGCTCACATGGACAACAAATCCCTGGTTACGCACGGGTGTCTTACGGACACCCACAGGCTACCATCTGTGCCCCGCCACGGCGGTCCACGAGGCCTGCCCTTCGCGGCCTGGGGGAGACACCTCCCCTTAACTGGTCAGTGGGTGACACCACTTGAAACAACGTACGCTAGACTTGTACTAGCCGAGTTTTAGGTTAACCCCTATCGCATGTCCCGGAACCGTGCGCTGCATCCGTTGGGGCCGATACCCTAGCATGGTGGGCACTGGTGCTAACCCCCGGGTGGAGGAAAAGCCACTGCTGCGTTGATCGGCTCCGCTTGTCCGCCAGTGTGCCAAAACGCGATGCCCCGGATTGGTGATTGTTCCACCGGGGAACTACTCTATCTTGGGAGCCCTTCCCTTCTGTGCATAACTGCGAAAGCATAGACACAACGCCCTCCGGGGACACATTCGCTCTGAGGGAGTCTTTCCCTCTCTGGGTGCAGGCATACACCACAGGATAAACATCTAAACGCTGGTGGCTAGCCCCACTTGAAACTAGGTGACCTTTGTCTGGATTTGTGGGGTGTCTCAACACGCTACACTCTCCAGGCCCACATGTTCACACCTACTGCGACTAAGCCTTCGTCTCCCACCTGGACTAGGTTGGGCCTGCACTGGTTGGTCTCCGGACGCCCCAGTGTACATATCCAACACCCCAGTGAGCCTCACCACGCTGTTGAACCGTGGCTGGCAGACCTGGGGGAGTGCATTGCAGTTCTGATGTGAAACAGTAGGGCCCACGGGCTCTCTGCCCTGGATGAAATCCATGTGAAGGCATACACATTAAACGCTGGTGGATGCTTCCCCACTTGAAATAACAGCCACCACACTTTTGGCGTGAGGATCACGGACGTACCTGAACTGACGCCCGGTACTAACATGATCGGCCCTAGCCAGGCCTTTGCGGAGATGGCGAGCTTGGGTCCTGGATACCCTCGCGTGCTTAACTAATTTTTCCTACAGGCATTTACTTACCCACCATATCTTTTCCCAGATATATCCCTGCAGTGCACATCGACACCATGAGAACTAAGTCCCCCCTCGGGGCAACCCTTGTAGATGAGGCGACAGCAGTCGCCATCATTGACTACTGCTTACACGGGCTGACACAAACCCGCCCCACCAATATCAAGAAACTTGTGCCGATGCGGAAGAAAAAGCCCACCAGTGCGAAGAAAACCCCGGTCACTTACCCCACTACAGCCTGCCCGTTGGACGACGTCGTGCTCCAGAAGCACGCAGTCCCCCAACGGAATATCCCGGTCTTACACGTCCTGTTACCCAAGAACGCCTGGCGCCCGCTCCCGAACGTCAAATTCCCTGCAGGCCTCTGCTATCTGGCTGCTGTCAGAGGCACCAATAGGCAGGCAGCTGTTGACACCCTCGGGTACTACCCCTCAGTTTGGGCCCTGATCAATTGCCCCTTCCTCGAACGCTCCGGTTACTTACTGGTAGAACAGGCTGAGGGCCTCTATCACATGGTCACTAAATACACGCCTGGTGCTATGACACTCACCATGGCTAGGTCGTCCTGGAAAGTGGGCGCACACTTGCCCCACCGACCACACCCTGGCCACAACGCCGGTTACCCACAGCGCCCGCTGAATCACCCTGGCGTGAGACCACCACCGCTCAACCCGCAACAACGCATGCCTTTACCTCCCCAATCTATGCTGGCGCCCTCGGTCCCTCTGGGTGTCCCGACCCCGAAACCTTGGAATAAAGGGAAACCTAAGAAGAACCGAGGCCCCTTCCACCCGTACGCTGCCCCTTCCACTCAGAAACGACCCAGCTCCCCGGCGGCACAGTGGAAAAGAGCCCTTACTGACCCCCTGGACGAGACTATGGACTCTCTGAAAGCAGAGTTGGACATCTTCCCCTCCACCCTGGCCGTCCCGGCCTGGAAGGACATGATGGCCTGGCTGAAAGATCTGAAGAAGCAGCCTGGCTTCGACCGCAAGGAATGTATTCCAGCTGTCACAGAGTTCTTCTCTACTATCTTGGCGAAGGTGAAGTCTGAGTACAGCACAATCCAGGAAGACGAGCGGCTACGCGAGGAAACTCTAACAGCTGAGTCGGGGAAGTTGGTGGCGCTCCTGGAGCATTTCAAGCAGGTGGAGGCGGCCTTGGAGAACCCCACCCCTGGCTTTGATACAGACCAGGCACGTGCCACTTCTAGGGAACTGATGCGTCAGATTCAAGACCAGGAAAAAGTGGTGGACATGCTGGACAGGGAGGCAAACCCGGCAGATACAGAAATGGGAGATGACCCCATCGTGGACAACGCTTCATTCATCAAAGTCCCAGACGAAGCACGCCCAGAGAAACCCCACCGTCCCTCTGCCAACGAACTGTGGCCTGAAGCCAACTATCAGGACTACGCTGAGAGGGTCGCCCCCCTTTTCCCCGCTCCAGACGGGAAAGTACCCCTCGACAGCCTTTTCGTCAAAATGGAGGAGCCGGTAGACTCCAAGCTGTATCTCCCTCGCCCGCTGGAGCTCTATACGGTAGAGGAGTTGGCCAAAATCGTGCCGAAAGGGATGTCTAGGTGGAACAACAGATACGAGGACCCTATGGAGCCCGTGAAATGTTGGACCTGGGAGGAGTTCTCGGAGATCTACAACAAACCGGGCTTCCACTTCATGATCGCCAGGGTGGCGCAAGTCGGTCCGCAGTTTAAAGATCCTAAACTGTCCACACTCCGATCTAAGCTCGCCACGAGGTGGAAGTGCTCGGTCACTCTGCAAAAGATGGATCCTAGACAGGACTGGATGCTTTGCACGGTCCCCAGTAACTTGGATGGCGAGAAGGACGCCCTGAAGTACGATCTCATCCGGTTGGCGGAGGGGAACGCGGTCTACGTTATCAGAAGGTTCGCACCCGCTGGGAGAGCCAGAGACTTGGAATGGGTGGTCAAAGGCTCCTTAGCAGATGACAACACGATCTATGCGCAGATGCGTAAAAGGCTCCTGGAGTTCGAGATGGGAGATACTAGACTGGGATGGCGCGTTATGGGCGTCAGAAAGGCTGGAGCGACCTCTAAGTTCCGAGGGACGTTCGTACTGGAATCCACGACAGTCTACTGGCCCTGGACTATGACATGGAGACACAAACACGGATCGGTCCCAGAGTCCTCCCCCCTCCTTAACTTCGAGCCCACATGGAGTGCTAGGCGTCCTTACGCATGCCAGTGCTGCTACTCGACGGACCACTTTACGGAAGAATGCCCCCTTCCTTTCATGAAAGTTGGAGGCAACAGCCTAATCAGCCACCCCGCTAGGACCCTGGTCATTAGTAAGAAAGCCGCGGAGCGAGTTATCTCCCTGGAGAAATCCTCGTGGGAGCTTCCTGTGCCCCAAGTCGCCGGGACGCCTTTACGAGTCCCAGCCTCGCCCTCTAGACTGGCGAAGAAGCCCCAAAAGCCCTTGCAGACAGCCCCCCTGTCAGCGATAGAAGAAGGAAGCGCAAAAGTAACAGCTGACGACGCCTCCTCCATGAACGGGGACGCGAGGATGTCCATCGCAGCGCCTCCCCCTCGTGATGATCCGCCCTACGGTGTCGTGGACAACTTGATTAAGTTCCTCATGTTGCAACTTCACGGGAATATCACGGAAGGAATGGGACTGATGGAGGCGAAGATACAATTCCTCTGCAAGTCCCATAAAGGATCCCTGCCCGTAGTGCTGGCGTCACTTCGACGCGAGGGTTGGCTGCCAGCCTCCGTCTCTGACCAGGTTATGTCGTTTGAATATGACAGGTTCCTGATGGGTACTCCCTCCCCGCGACCTAGCGGTGGGTAGAATTACACCCATGGACAAGAAGCCCTAATACTGACTCCACGTCTTTGACACATTACTGCCAGGCTCCAAGCCTATCCCTACACAAGGTGCTGCGCACCAAGTGGAACACGCAGGCTTAGCCGCCGCTACCTGTATGACAAAATTTATGCCTATAAGTTCGATGGAAGCTGACTCCCTAATGTGTGATCAGACGTTGCGCCTACCATGCTACAAGCATTCCCTGCAATGCTGCATACCCCTGCGAGCAAATCACACTCCCTTGCTGAGAGTAAATTGCACGTCAGTGACATGCCACCACCCGCGGAACCCATGCGGACACAGGACACCATACCAGCGCCCCCCCAGCCTGCCTCCCAGGAGGTCCCCGCCCCTGTCCGCCCTACTAAGCTGACATATGCAGCTGTGGTTGCCCTCAGCGAGGACAAACAAACCACAGAGTATACCTGGCTGGACAGTCTGCTAGACGTCGACATGACAAGCGGTGACGAGCCAGCTCATACTACGCTCCTGCCAGACAAGCACATCGCGAACAACCCTGCCGTCCAACGCGCTCTGACTTCGCTGGCACTGGAAAGAACAGCTGAACAGGACAGAGATGATATCATGACTGGCGTACAGCTCCCCATCATATCCAACCCCATGCTGCCTTCCTTAATCCCGCTGAACGAGGAGGAGTCTATACTGTTCTCGCTTGTTAAGCCTCTGCAAGGAGAGGCGCTCATCGCAGCTGCTGGCATCACAGCAGATGACCTGCCTGCCCCCACCCCACGGCCTGATAAAGGGAAGGGAAGGAGCAATGCCTGGTTCATCCCCGAAACCACCTCCCCGGAGTCTGGGAAGATCACGCCACACACCCAGGAGCCGCAGTTCGACACCAAGTCCACCTCAGACACATATGAAGACTTGCCTCTCTCACAAAACTTGAAACGTATGGTATCGGCTTTCCCCGGTATATCGGAAGAACACCTGTCCATCACGCTGGAAAAACACGAGAACGACCTGCCCACCGCGCTTGCGTGGATGCAAACAATAGTGGATATGAAGCACTTACGGCGCATGCTAGTATCAGCATTCCCCACCGCCAGCATAGATGAGGTAGAGGAGGCCGTCAAACAGTTTAGAGGAGACTTCATGCTGTCTTTTAACCTCCTAGACAGCAGGCACGAGCCTATGGGAGACTGGCTAGACTTCGCCTTTGCGCACAGACGAGGTGTTATGGACATCGGCTCAGATGCACCGGAATTCTTATACAACGACCCGGCAACGAGATCTTTCGAAAACCAATGGTGGAGGACGTGCATCCTGATACGATGGCACAGGGTATCCCATTCCCCTCGGGTGGATGCGCTGTGGCCCAAGTTAACCCCGATCGCGATTGCACCAAGGCCCATTTCCCCCAGATTCCTAAAGTACGTCAATGACCTGGGGAATTACAACACGAACAGACCTCTCTTCACCAAAGCAGTAGGCACACTGCGGGCACAGCAAGACTTCGAAGGATTGGTAGTCCTGCTGGGCGAGCCTCGGCCACACTTCAAAGACAACGACGACCATCACCCTGCTCTGGCTGTACTGCACGTCCTTGTCGGGGATGGCCTGGCCTCGCCAGCAGCTGCAGCATGGCTAGCATTGTGCGTTTTCAAAGACCCCAGCATGTATGACACGTACATCCTGCTCTTCTACGGCTTTTTGGCTATCAGGAGGAAAGTCTGGAATGATCGGAACGTCCACATGGCAGCCAGCGCTGAGGCGGCCAGCAGGCATGAAAGTGCCAAGGCATCGAGAATAAGCGCCGTGGCAGCGAAAGAGACCTACGCGAGCGCCGTCCCAGGGACTATCAAACACACTCTGGAAAAACAGAGGCAGAAACAGGCCACAGGGAGCAAGGCCTCCAAAGGTAAAGCAGATAAGACCTCGGTTGAATCAAGAGGCTCCAAGAAAAGTAAACGAATCAGAGGACTTTCCCCGAGTGCGGATATCCCTGAGGACGCGGAAGGGGCACAGGAAGAGTCCCCGAGTGCCGCCTTGAACACCACCCTGACTGACTCATAATGACTTGCTTCATATATTTTCTGTACTAAATTAGGATCACAGTCCCGTCTCTCTGGCTCGTTTGATTTTGTGATCCCATGCTCCACACAGCTCTGTCCGCGTCTTTGCCAGGTTTCTTTCTTGACCCCAGGAAGGGCATGTACACCGAATTTCTCACTTGTTTAATTTGACCAGGCTCCGCTTCGATACACATCCAACAAAAAACTTAGAAGGGAATTAGCCATGACCCTCCGGCGTTCCCTTATTACAGGATATCTGGTCACTAACGGGGCAATCCCCCTCCACAGCCTCATGGATTACAAACTCGCAACTTCAAGACGTCCCGCAAGGGCTGTTGGCTACCCGGCTCAGGGCCGAGGGGCTGACAGTGACGGTGGAGGGACAGCAGGTACCTCCCTGGCTGGTGTGGTGGCTGCCAGTGTCACAAACAACCGGAATAGTGAAAACCCCCACCCTGCAGCCCCGAAGCGGAGGGCTGCAGGCTCCAACCGCGATCCGCCCCCTTCTCCTAACATGGGACAGACCTTGGCCCCCAAAAGGGCTGGAGGGAAGCTCCCAGATGGGGCCGGGGCAGAGCCTGATGATCCCCCTATACAGCTGACGCGGAGGTCCTTTAAAATGGCTACATGGAATATGTGCGGCCAGGGCACCAGGAAGAAGCCGAACAGCGCGGAAAAATTAAGGTTCGCTGAACAACTAATGACAATAGAAGACATAGACATACTGGTCCTGACAGAGACGCACACGACGTCCCTGCCAAGTAGCCGACGGGTACAGGTTTTGGAACAGTCAGGCCTGGCCGCAAGGGCCGGGGTGGCCATACTGACCAAGGCCAGAGCAGGCTGGGATGTGTTACATAGGGAGGTGATAATACCCGGACACGCGATAATGGTACACGTGTCACACCGTGCGAGTAGAGAGTCCTTCTGGTTGCTCGGGGTGTACGGAGATATCTCTAAGGGGCAGATCTCGCTACTAGCATTCTACAAGAGATTACGAGGACGGCTGTCCACATTTGTACGACGACAAGCGAGGACCCATTGGGGCGGCTGCTTTGCAGCCGGCGACTGGAACTTTGTGGAATTTGCTGCTGACAGGTTCCCCGCAGGGCACTCTGATAGAGCCCCAGTAAGCCTACTGACATGCTTCAACGAAATAAAGGACCTCTGTGGATTACGGGACACCGCCAGAGAGGACCCGGCCCGGTCCCTCTGGACCTACAGCAAAAAAAACCCACCATGGGCAGGCCTACTCGAGGTTGGACAGGGTATACAGACCCTCTCGGGGATGGTCGAGCGGCGCCGTGATCCCTATGGACACAGGTTGGTCGGACCATAGACTAATAACAGCCGTGGTGCATGTGAACAGGCCTCGGATTGAGAAGGCCATTCTGGCGCCCAGACTCCCTGACCTGGAAACCCTGGATAAATCTCGGAAATTCTGGCCGGCCGTGTTGGGAAGCTGGTGCGCCCTGTCGGAGAGCGCGCCGATCTCTCTGGAAACATGGAGAATCTTTAAAAGCCAAGCGCTGGAGGCGGGACTGGCGGAGACCAGGGCCATGAAAGCCGCCAAGAAGAAGAGTTGGGTAGACGCCCTGAGACACGAATGTATACCCCCTGAACGGATCATGGACGCTGTCTCTAGAGCTAATAGACAAGTCTGGAGCAGGCGCACCCCCCCTGCCAGAACACCAGCCAAGTGGTCAGCGGCGATCCCCACTTACGAGGTCGTGCCGAAACAGAGCCAGCACTTTGTCCCAAGCAAGGCCTCCCCCTGGAGGACACCGATCAAACGGCCCTCTGGTGCCCCGCATGGTGCCACTGCCGCCCACCCTGTATTCGTGAAACCAGCCGGCGGTAAGTCGGTCGCTGACCTTTTGCAAGACAGAGTTACGCAGTTCGCGAAAGCCTCCAAAGATAAGTGGGAAAAAATGACTAGAACACATTCATCAGAATGGTTCAAACAATCCTCTAATAAGGAACTAGACGAGAGAGGGAGTAGAGCGTCCGTCTCTGTAGAAGGCCTCCGATGGCCTGGCGACGATATTGCCCGGACAGACCTAGAGGGCATGACCGCTGTGGCCAAAGATTACTTCCATCTCCTACATACCCCAGAGCCTTTGGACCAAGCCAGAGCGGCGGCGCAGGACGCTCTACTGGAGGAAGTCAGGCTCCACGGTCGCTCGCGACCTGATCCTGATCCTGAGGACGTAGTGGAAGGACCCTTTATGGAAGAGGAGATGGTATCTCTCCTCTCAAAAATGCCGAACACTGCTCCGGGACCTGATGGCATCCCCTACGCCTTCTGGAAAAGACTGATCCAGATTCTCGCCGGTCTCCAAGACAGTGACTCACCCCCCCGCACATTCTGGAGCGTTTTTTCAGACTTAACGGAGGACATTGCACAATGAGGCTCCTCACGTGAAGGGTTTAAAGATGCCAACATCAGCCTTTTCTACAAGAAAGGTGACCCTACCTTAGTCTCGAATTACAGGCCCATCTCCTCCATGAACACAGACTGCAAGATGTACACTAACCTGATCAACGCCAGGCTGGCGCCATGGGCCGTGTCCAAACTGCATCCTGACCAAAAAGGCTTTGTGCCTGGGCGCCTCATGAACGAACACACCAGGCTGGCCTCGGAGGTCGTTCACCTCTGTAACGTGACCAATACGCCAGGATTTGTCGTGGGTTTAGACCAGGCGAAAGCATATGACAGGGTGGATCAATTCTGGCTACTGAGAGTACTGGTAGCATTCGGGCTGCCTGCGAGCCTGATACTGCTCATCAGTGACCTCACTAATGGTTGCAGATCACGGGTGCGAATTAACAGTGGGTATAGCCCTTACTTCACAATGAAACGAGGGGTCCGGCAGGGAGACCCCCTGTCGTGCCTCTTGTTCAACTTCTCTATAGAGCCTCTGGCCATCAAACTAAGGGACCGAATCGTGGGCCTTTCCGTCCCAGGTCTCTCGCCAGTGAAGGTGATGCTGTACGCAGACAACATCAACCTGTTCCTATGTAGCCGTGACTCCGTCCCGGGTATATCCAGATGCCTGGCGGAGGTGTCACACGCTATTGGTTCAAAATTCAACCTGGACAAAACTGATGTAAAGCCGGTTGGACCGCACGAGTTCCAGCTACAGTGCTATGCTGACCAGGACATGGGGGGCTCTACCATCCCTGGAGCGCACATCCTGCCTCCGGCAGACCCCTTGAGGGTGCTCGGCGTCTGGGTAGGCAGCAGAGACAATGCCCTTCAAAGATGGACGCAAATAGACGGCCACATCAAAAAGATAATATCCCAGTGGCGGGCGATCGGCGCCTCAGCTAGGAACAGGGCCCTCCTGGCCAAAGCTCTCATGCTGTCCAGATGCCACTTCCTCATGGACGGGAACGGCATCCCACCTCATATGCTGTGAAAAATAAGCGGGAAGATCATGAACTTCGTCTGCGAAAGTTCTCTGCAATGGCCTTCAGGACTCTGGAGGCTCCCTTGGAGGAGGGGGGCTTGAACTCCCCCTCTCTCACTACGCGGAAACATGCCACTGATTTGAAGTTCCTGAGTGATCTGATCACAGGGGACCAACGGACGCCATGGAAACAATGGACTTGGATGGACTTGAAAATGGCCTCCTTCACCAGTCGGGCAGGCACGTATGATGGGCTGAACCCCCTCTTGCAGCTGGCGTACACGAAGCCCTCGCTGCTACAAGACCGAGTCTCACAAGCCTTCCAGACCGCCAGGAAAGTTGGTATAGACCTGGCCTGCGCGACACCTTCCCTGCAGGCAAGAATGCAGGCCCTGGTGCTGAACCACCCCGCCTTGCCCAGGCCAAGCTCCCAAAGATTCCTGAAGATACTGAAGCTCCACAAGATCGGGGTACATAAAGTGCTCCACCTGTACACTCCGCCCCCTGTGCGAGGGACGGGTCTCGGCAAGACCCTTTCTGCCCTTAGGGAGGCCGTGGAGAGCTCCTCATGGTCCCCCCTGAAGAACTACAGGAGCAGCCCGAGGAACGACAGCGTCAACATATGGCCTGCCATGACGGGCCCGCTGGGTTGTGTACGGGCATTCACCGCCCCATGCTCCATTGTAGCCGGGAGAATGGTCTGGGACGCCTACAAAGCGTCTAGGGTCAGATTACCTAGGGAGGACTATGTGCCGATAACACGGACGAGCTCCTGTCCACAGGAGGCTATAATATATAGCCAAGATATACACGTCTGGACAGATGGCTCTGTGGAAAAAAATGGGCAAAGCGACTGCACAGCAGGTTCAGCGTGGATATCTGACATGCGTTTCAGCGATAAGGTCTCGCTGACAGGGGCTGTTCTGTCTAATAACGTCGCGGAGGTAGCAGCGGTGGTACTATGCCTCCTCGCGTGGTGGAACGCCCACGTAGTCTTACACACTGACTCTACTTACGTCCTTGGCTTGCTCAAGGGGGGCCTCCTGGCCATGGAACGGGACGGATGGGGAGAGGCCCCCCGGCACATGAGCAGAGGGCCCCCTACGCCGCTACTCCAGCTCTTGCTATATTTATTACGCGACAGAACGGGCAGGCTGAGCTTCTTGAAGGCCAAAGCCCATGGCGATGACATTATGAATAACATGGCAGATGCGCTGGCCGACGAAGGCCGTAAGAGCGGGAGAGTCTTTGATATCAGCGCTATCCAGATCCCTGCCGGGTGGGTGGACATATCCCCTGTTTTGTGCCACCAGCCCCTCGACTACTTGACGAGACTGTCCGTGCGAGCTACGGTCCGGGCCCCAGCCGCTACTCTCAAATTTGAGGTGTTCTCGGACAGATGGACGGTAACAATAGGCCATATGTTCGGTGTTGTGTTAGACCCGGGCAGTCACATAGGTAAAGTCTGGAACCTTGCCATCCCAGAGGGGCTAAAGGAGGTGCTCTGGAAAGAGATGAATGGCGCGCAAGTCTTGGGCCATAGGTACTATGGCACCGGACTGGCAAAGTCCGACATGGGCCGGCTCTGCGCGTGTGAGGAGGAGATGTCCTTGCAACACGTCCTGTTGGGCTGCAGCGCCTACAGGCTGCAGCAGCTCCTGGACGTGCGAACAGATGCTCTGCGCAGAGTATCCCCGGCAGACGCATTCAAGACGCTCCACCCAGATGAGTGGGGCTACTCCCCGTGGTACCCACTCCTGGCGATGGGAGCGTTAGAAGAGAGCGTGCTCCCCATCCAGAAGGGGAGGAAGGCGCTCCTTGGATGATTGAAGAGAACCAGGCGGCACAGGGAATGGCTCATAGGAAACTACTACTGGGCCCTCTGGAAATGGCGCATGAAAGAAATTCATGACGATAAATTTAAATTCGTCCCCCAGCTCTGCATAGAAACCCTCCGCGGCCTCTTGCTCGCGCCCTTGCCTGACCATCTGCAAGAGACTACAGGCAACGACGTAAAAGTTGGGATGGCTACAACCCCAGTAGCCAAGTCTGAGCCGGATGGCTTAAGCGGTGACCCGTCCAAGCTCCCCCCCCCTGTCTCCCACCTCCTGGGGGATGGGGCTGGGAAGCGCCTCTCCGCGAGAGGCAGATCGATTCTATGCGCCATCAATGCGCATCCGCCAGCGGGAGCCGCGGGCTCCCTCACAGGTAGAGAGAGGACTCTGAGAGCCCTCACGGACGATGCCTACACCTGATGGGCGAGGCCTCTCCGTGTCTGCTAACATTATGATACTACCAAATACGTCGTCCTCACGACCCTTCCTTCACTCTCTGGGAGCCAGTCACACTCCGGCTGTAAAGTGGAGGATAGTGGCCTCTGCCTGAGTTTGCTTGTGGACAGACAGCAGAGTCCCAGGGAGGGACGTAAAACAACTTCTGGGCGGTCTGGTACGGCTAGCTCTGTCAGTCGCAGGCGGAGGCCATCGATGCCTATGCCGGACAGGAGGCCCCCTGCAGGTTTAGTGGGTATTCTGCGAATGCTCCATTTGTTGGCGACCCCCACACTCCCAGCCTCTGAAGTCGACAGAAGCTTACCCCTGGGTTGCCGGGAGACCAGCTCACCCTAGGGCGGCAGTTTGGCTGTATTGGCGCCTCCAACAGGCAACGGGGTCTTAAACCAGATTCCTGCGGGTGACGGTAGGGAGAGTTCTAGCGAACAGGCGGTGCCAGATGATGGGGCATCGTTCCATAGAATTGCCAGCTGCCGAGGGCCGGGAGACCACGTCCCTCCTCTGGTCTTTCATGAGTTTGACGGCAGAGCCGCCTCCCTGACCCACCAAAAAAAAAAAAAAAAAAAAAATTGGAGAGAAGCAGAGGTTGGACCCGACCACAACCGCCAAGTTGGTTCCAACTGGTAAGTTCCCTCTGGGTTCGCTAATAGTGGTCATGGACACCAGGCCTGGGAGTGCAGATGACCTACAGCTCTGCTCCCGGGCCACCTTGCTCGTCGCCGCTGCCCCAGCGGGGCGTCTCTCGTTTTCCTGCCCCGCAAGGACTTTTCCCCACCTTCTCGGCCGTGGGATGGGACGCCTTCTACGCAAGCAACCCCCGTTGACGCGGACGCGCTCTACAGAGCATGGTATGTATTTTTACGATTTTTTGTGAGCTCACTGTGCCCCCATGCACACGCCACGCGCTTGCAGCCCCCCTCCTCCTCTCCTCCCTTTGTCCCCCAGGGTCGTGACTCGTTCACACCCTTTGTCACACTCCCCCCACACTTCACATTCTTCGCCCTTCACACCCACTTCACATTCCCTTCACACTCCTGTAATACCCCCCTGCCGCACACACATGTGAGTAATACCCCCCCTTCCCCCGGAGCGTGTACGTGGTGATCTGCCCCTCAGGGCTGCACCCTGCGCCGAGGAGAGCTCACACCCTTCTGGGTATTCCCCACATGCCAGGCATGGATACACGGCTGGCTGGAGAAGCCCGCCCGCTTAGAGTGCGGGGGCCCTGTGTCCCACCCCCTGGCCGCTGTGGATTCGATAGCACCGCAGTTACAGCCAGCCACCCCCAAACACCTGGGCCTCGGTCTAGCCCCCATTGGTCACGCACACTGGCTTTGCCAGTTAGGACGGACTGATGGCCAGGCATATGACAGCCCAGGCATAGGCAGAGCTCGGGCGCCACCACCCGTATGCGTGCCCACACCCCTCTGGCCTGGAGTAGGGGCGACAGTAACATAAGCCGTCCATCCGGACGTCATACTCACCCGGACAACACATCCTTGGACACACAGAAATGTCTTATGGACATATGCTGGCTTACACCCACGCCCCACTACGGCGGTCCGCGAGGTCTGCCCTCTGCGACCTGGGGGAGACACCTCCCCTTAACTGGTCAGTGGGTAGCGCCACTTGAAACAACATGTGCTGGTCTGCTGCCAGCTGAGTATTAGGCTAACCCCTATCGCACGTCCCGGAACCGTGCGCCGCATCCGTTGGGGCCGATACCCTAGCATGGCGGGCACTGGTGCTAACCCCCGGGTGGAGGAAAAGCCACTGCTGCGTAGATCGGCTTTGCCTGTCCGCCGGTGTGCCAAGACGCAGTGCCCCAGTTAGGTAAACGTTCCTCTGGGGAAATACTTTGACTTGGGAGTCCTTCCCTCCTGTGCACAGCTGCGAAAGCATAGGTACAACGCCCCCCGGGGACACATTCGCTAAGGGGGAGTCCCTCCCCCCCTGGGTGCGGGCATACACCACAGGTTAAAACATATAAATGCTGGTGGTTAGCCCCACTTGAAAAAAGGCGCTCACCGTCTGGACCTGTGGAGCATCTCAACATGTTCCACTCTCCAGGCCCATATGTTCACACCTACTGTGACTTGCGTGTAGAAGTCCTACCCACTAAGCCTTCGTCTCCCGCCCGGACTAGGTTGGGCCTGCACTGGTTGGCCTTCGGGTGCCCCAGTGTACATATCCAATGCCCTGGTGAGCCTCACCACGCTGTTGACCCGTGGCTGGCAGACCCGGGGAAGTGCATTGCAGTTCCAATGTGAAACAGTTGGGCCCACGGGCTCTCCGCCCTGGATTACATCCATGTGCGGGCATACACACTAAACGCCGGTGGACGCTTCCCCACTTGAAACAACAGCCACCACACCTTTGGCATAGGATCACGGGCGTGCCTGAACTGACACCCGGTACTAACCTGATCGGCCCTGGCCAGGCCTCTGCGGAGATGGCGAGCATGGGTCCTGGATACCCTCGCATGCTTAACTAATTTTTTCTACAGGCATTTACTTACCCACCATATTTTCTCTTCCTTTTTCTTTTAGATACTATAACACAGAGATGCACCCGCGCAATGAAGACCAAGTCTCTCCTCGGAGCGACTATCATCGATGAAGCAAAGGCCGTCGCTATCATCGACTATTGCTTACATGGGCCAGCGCAGACCTGCAAGCCCACCAATACGAAACCCCACCTGATTAGGAAGAAGAAGCCGCGCCAGCTGCTGGCGAAACAAGTCACCATCACCCATGCCTCATGCCCCTTGGATGACGTCGTGCTCCGGAAGCGCGACGCCACCCTGAAAGAAGCGATGAACAAACGAGTCACCAAACCTGCCCACAGTCGCCCTGCCCCCTACCTTTGGCTCCCACGCCAGGGTCTCTCATTCCCTCGTGGACTCTGCTACCTACTGGCAGTCCAAGAACACAACTGGCTGTCCGCCACGGTAGAGCTTGGGTACTACCCAACCGTCACTGACCTGCTGTGCAGCCCTCTAATCGAGAAGTTCAGCACGTATCTCGTGGAGCAGAGCCCGGGTCTGTACCATATGAAGGGGAGGTTTGTCCGAGGAGCAATCACACTCTTCCAAGCCAAGCCTTCATGGAAAGTAGGTGCACACCTGCCCCACTGCCCTCACCCTGGACACAACACTGGTTACCCCCAACGCCCGCTAAATCACCCCAACATAAGACCCCCGCCGCAACTCCCACAACAACGCCCACCGCTGCCTCCCCAATCCATGATGGCACCGTCGGTCCCCCTGGGAGTCCCTGCGCCAAAGCCCTGGCGTAAAGGGAAGCCTAAGAAAACCTGAGGTCCCTTCCATCCTTATGCAAACCCTACTGACCAGAAGCGACCCAGCTCCCTGGCGGCGCAGTGGAAAAGAGCTCTCCTCGACCCCTTGGACGAAGCCATGAATGCCCTGAAGGCCGAGTTAGACATTTTCCCGTCCACCTTGGCTGTCCCAGCCTGGAAGGACGTGCTGGCCTGGTTGAAAGACCTGAAAAAGCGACCTGACTTCGATCGAAAAGAGTGCATTCCAGCCCTTACGGAATTTTTCTCCACAGTCCTAGTGCAGGTGAAATCAGAATACAGCGCGATCCAGGAGGATGAGAGACTACAGGAGGAAACCTTGACAGCGGAGTCTGAAAAGCTGGTGGAGCTCCTGGAGCATTTCAAACAAGCGGAAGCGGCACTGGAAGCCCCTGCCCCGGGTCTTGACCTTGATCAAGTGCGCGCCCTAGCTAGACAGTTGGCGTCGCAAGTTCAGGAACAGGAAAAGGTGGTAGATATGCTAGATGGAGGAGCGAACCCCTCAGACACAGAAATGGGAGATGACCCCATAGCTGATAACGCCTCATTCGTTGATGTACCTGACAACGCTCCCCCAGTGAAAACCCCACACCCCTTGGCTAAAGAGTTATGGCCCGAAACCAACTACCAGAACTACGCGGAAAGGATAGCCCCCCTTTTCCCCATGCCGGACAGGAAAGTGCCTCTCGAGAGCCTCTTCGTGAAGATGGAAGAGCCAGTGGACTCCAAACTATACCTACCTCGACCCCTAGAGCTGTACACGGTGGAGGAACTGTCTAAGGTAGTGCCGAAAGGCATGTCTAGATGGAATAACAGATACGAGGACCCAATGGAGCCCGCAAAGAGCTGGACATGGGAAGAGTTCTTGGCGATCTACAACGAGCCCAGTTTTCACTTCATGATAGCAAGAGTAGTGCAAGTAGGCCCCCAGTTTAAAGACCCCAAGCTGTCAACGCTCCGGTCTAAACTCGCCACACAATGGAGGTGCACAGTGACGCTGCAAAAAATGGACCCCAGACAGGACTGGATGTTATGCACCATTCCCTCCAACTCGGATGGAGAGAAAGATGCACTGAGATACGACCTGATCCGGTTGTCGGAAGGGAACGCAGTCTATGTCATTAGAAGGTTCGCACCTGCTGGGAGAGCCAGAGATTTGGAATGGGTGGTCAAAGGCTCTTTGGCTGACGACAATGCCATCTACACTCAAATGCGCAAACGCCTCCTGGAGTTTGAGATGGGAGACACCAGGTTGGGATGGCATGTCCTTGGCGTCAGGAAAGCTGGCGCGATGTCAAAGTTCAGAGGAACGTTCATATTGGACTCCACATCGACCTACTGGCCCTGGTCCATGGTGTGGGGTCACAAACATGGCTCGGTCCCAGAATCCTCTCCCCTCCTCAATTTCGAACCTACCTGGAGTGCCAGGCGTCCTTACGCATGCCAGTGCTGCTACTCGACTGATCACTTCACGGAGGAATGCCCACTCCCTTTTATGAAGGTCGGAGGCAACAGCCTGATTAGCCACCCAGCCAGAACCCTCGTCATCAAGAAGAAAGCCACCGAAAGGATTATCTCTCTAGACAAATCATCTTGGGAGCTCCCGATCCCCCAAATCCCGGGTACACCCCTGCGAACACTAGCTTCCCCCTCCAGGCCTACACTGAAGCCCCTGTGTCCCCTACATGCGGCACCCATGACAGCAATAGACGAGAGAAGCGAGAGGCAGACGGCGGACAATGCCTCCTCGGTGAACGGGGACACAAGAATGTCCATAGCCGCGCTCCCCCCCCGAGACGACCCCCCCTACAGCATCATAGATAACCTGATCAAGTTCCTCATGCTGCAATTACACGGGAACATCACATCTGATATGGGCCTAACAGAGTCGAAAATACAATTCCTCTGTAAATCCCATAAGGGCTCCTTACGCGCGGTCCTGACGACACTTAGAGCTGAAGGATGGTTACCCGCCTCCGTCTCAGACCAGGTTATGTCGTTTGAATACGACAGATTCCTCCTAGGCACTCCCTCTCCACAACCAGGTGGTGGGTGACGTTCCTTGCGAACAGCATAGCCTATTACTAATAATGTGTCTTTGACACACGATTGCCCAGGCTCCAAGCCTATCCCTACACAGAGTGCTGTGCACTGAGTGGACCACGCAGGCGATGCAGAAGCCACCTGTATGACAAAATTTATGCCCTCACGAGATGAGATTACGTATCCTAACAAATGATTAGATGCTACACCTGCCATACTACAGGCAATCCCCACACACCGGCACGCCCCCGCAGGCGGATCACAAGTCTCAGCCGAGAGCAAATCGCATGTCAGTGACACCCCACCCCCCAAGGAACTTGTGCAGACGCAAAGCACAGCGCCGATGGCCCCCCAGCCCGCTTCCCAGGAACTGCCTGTCAGCCCTGCTAAACTGGCTGCAGCTACCACAGCCGCGCATAGCGACAAACACCCCACCACGGAATACACGTGGCCAGACAGCCTCCTAGATGTCGATATGACAAGCGGTGACGAGCCCGCCCATACTACAGTCTTACCAGATAAAAACACCATGAACCACCCCGCCGTCCAGCGTGCGCTAACCTCACTGGCGCTCGGGAGAACGACCGACCAAGACAGAGACGATATCATGGCCGGCGTACCACTCCCTATCATCTCCGAGCCACTGCTTCCCTCCTTAGTCCCCCTGAACGAAGAGGAGTCGCTACTCTTCTCCAGTATCAAACTGCTACAAGGAAAGGCACTCATCGCAGCCGCAGGTATCACCGCAGATGATCTGCCCCCAGTAGCCCCGTGGACAGATAAGGGAAAACGGAGAAGCAACTCTTGGGTCGTCCGTGGACCTGCCTCCCCAGAATCTGGGATGATCACGCCCCATACTCAAGAGCCTATCTACGATACTCGGTCCACCTCGGACACCTACGAGGATTTACCCCTCTCACAAAATCTGAAGAGAATGGTGTCAGCCTTCCCCAACATGTTGGAGGAACATTTGTCAATTACTCTTGAGAAACATGAGAACGACCTGCCCACCGCGCTGGCTTGGATGCAGACGATAGCAGACATGAAGCATCTGTGACATACGCTCTTGTCTGCGTTCCCCACAGCCAGTATCATAGAAGTAGAAGAGGCCGTCAAGCAGTTCAGGGGGGACTTCATGCTGTCCTTCAACCTCCTGGATGCTACGCACGAGCCTACAGGTGACTGGTTAGACTTCGCTTTTGCAAGAAGACGAGGTGTCATGGACATCGGAACGGATGCGCCAGAGTTCTTGTACGACGACCCAGTGATGAGATCCTTCGAAAACCAATGGTGGAGGACCTGTATCACGATAAGGCGACACAGAGTGTCCCACTCACCAAGAGTGGATGCACTCTGGCCTAAGCTTACCCAAATTGCAGTCGCGCCAAGACCCATTTCTCCCAGGTTCATGAAATACATCAATGATCTCGGAAACTACAACACAAACAGGCCCCTCTTCACGAAAGCGGTAGGCACGCTACGGGCGCAACAAGATTTCGAAGGCCTGGTAGTTCTCCTGGGAGAGCCCCGACCGCACTTCGCAGACAACGACGACCACCACCCCGCCCTGGCCATTCTACACGTCCTTGTCGGCGACAGCCTGGCCTCCCCAGCTGCCGCAGCCTGGCTTGCACTATGCGTCTTCAAAGACCCCAGCATGTACGACACCTATATCCCTCTCTTCTACGGCTTCTCGGCTATCAGGAGAAAGGTTTGGAACGACCGCAACATTCACATGGCAGCCAGCGCCGAAACGGCCAGCAAGCAGGAAAGCGCCAAGGCGTCGAGAATAAGCGCTGCAGCGGTAAAAGAGACTTACGTGAGCGCCGTCCCGGGAACCATCAAGCACGCCCTGGAGAAGCAGAGACAGAAGCAGGCCATGGGGAGCAAGGCCACCAAGAGCAAAGCTGATAAGACTTCAGTCGAGTCGAGAGGCTCGAAAAAGAGCAAGCGAATCAGAGGACTCTCCCCAGACGCGGACATCCCCGAAGATGCAGATGAGGCACAGGAGGAGACCACAAGCGTCGCCCTAGAAGCCATTCTGAAAAATGACACTTGATTGACACGTATCACTTGTATTTACACTGACTTAGCCTGTGACCCCGCCCCATTGACTGGTCTGGCTCCACTGATTATGCTCCCCCCCTATTCTTCTGTCTACTATGAAGCCCCAAGGGAGGGCATGTATGCCGTGTCTCTTGATTGCCTATATTTACCTTTGTTTTGACCGGACCTACCCGAACTGATACACATCCAACAAAAAACTTAGAAGGGAACTAGCCATGACCCTCCGGCGTTCCCTTATCACAGGATTAACAGTCACTAACAGGGCAATCCCCCTCCACAGCTTCATGGAATACAAGCTCACATCATCAAGACGTCCCGCAAAGGCTGTTGGCTACCCGGCTCAGGGCCAAGGGGCTGACGGTGACGGTGGAGGGACAGCGGGTACCTCCCTGGCTGGTGTGGTGGCTGCCAGTGTCACAAACAACCGGAATAGCGAAAACCCCCACCCTGCAGCCCCTCGGCGGAGAGCTGCAGGCTCCAACCATGATCCGCCCCCTTCCCTTAACACGGGACAGACCTCGGCCCCCAAAAGGACCAGAGGGAAGCTCCCAGATGGGGCCGAGGCGGCGCCTGGTGATCCCCCCATAACGCTGACTCAGAGATCCTTTAAAATAGCCACTTGGAATATGTGCAGCCAGGGCACCAGAATGGAACCTAACAGCAGAGCGAAATTGCGATTTGCAGAACAGTTGATGACCGTAGAGGACATAGACGTCCTGGTGCTAACGGAGATGCACACTACGTCTCTACCGAGCAGCCGCAGGGTACAAGTCCTGGAACAATCAGGCCTGGCGGCAAGGGCTGGGGTAGCCGTATTAGTCAAAGCGGGAACAGGCTGGGATGTAATACACAGAGAGATCATGGTGCCTGGCCACGCAATAATGGTTCACATATCACACTGCATGAGCAGAGAGTCATTCTGGGTCCTGGGAGTATATGGGGACGTCTCTAGGGGACAAACATCCCTGGTAGACTTCTACGAGAGGCTACTTGAGAGACTAACCGCCTTCGTGCGACGACAAGCGCGTGTCCACTGGAGCGGCTGCTTCGCGGCAGGGGATTGGAACTTCGTAGAATTTGCTAAGGATAGGTTCCCCACTGGGCGCGCCGAGAACGCCCCCCTGAGGCTACTCACCTGCTTCAATAAGATTAAGGACTTATGTGGCCTTATGGACACAGCCGGAAGCAACCCAGCTCCGTCGCTCTGGTCGTATAGCAAGAAAACCCACAATGGGCACGCATATTCTCGATTAGACAGGATTTACAGACCATCCCTTGGGTGGTCCAGCGGCGTTGTGACCCCTATGGACACTGGGTGGTCGGACCACAGGATGGTGACAACCTCAGTGTACGTGAAAAAACCCAGGATCGAAAAAGCTGTCCCTGCGCCTAGGCTCCCCAGCCTGGAGGCCTTGGATAAGTCAAGAAAGTTCTGGCCTGCTGTACTGCAGGGCTGGAAGACCCTATCGGAGAGTACGCCAGTCTCCTTGGAGATGTGGAAAATCTTTAAAGATCAGGTATTAGCGGCGGGGCTGGAGGAAACGAAGGCCATGAAATCTGCCAAGAAGAAAAACTGGGTAAATGCGCTGAGGAATGAGAGCATACCCCCGGAAGAGATTATGAATGCCGTCACCCGGGCTAACAGACAGGTCTGGAGCAGGCGTACTCCCCCTGCCAGGACACCAGCCAAATGGTCAGCGGCGATTCCTGCTTACAAAGTTGTGCCGAGGCAGAGCCGACATTTCGTCCCGAGTAAGGACTCCCCATGGAAAACGCCAATCCGGCGGTCCAACGCGGCCCCGCACGGAATTGCTGGCGCCCCTCCAGTATTCGCAAAGCCTGCCGGCGCCAGAGCCGTCGCGGACCTCCTGCGCGAAAGAGTTGATAACTTTACTAAAGCCTCTAAAGATAAGTGGGAGAAGATGACGAGAACACATTCCTCAGAATGGTTCAAACAGTCTTCCAATAAGGAATTGGACGAAAGAGGGAGCAGGGCATCCATCTCAGTCGAGGGCCTGCAGCAGCCAGACGAGGATATCGCTCGGACGGACTTGAAGGGCATGGCCGCGGTGGCCAAGGACTACTTCTGCCTCCTCCATACCCCGGAGCCTCGGGACCGAGATTGAGCGGCGAAGCAGGACGTACTGCTGGAAGATGTCAGGCTCCAGAGCCTCTCACGCCCTAACCCTGACCCAGGGGACATAGCGGAGGGGCCATTCACGGAGGAGGAAATGGTATCCCTCCTCTCAAAGATGCCGAACACCGCCCCGGGGCCTGATGGCATCCCCTACAGCTTCTGGAAGAAACTTGTCAAAATCCTGGCTGGCCTCCAGGACAGCGATTCACCCCCCCGTACTTTCTGGAATGTCTTCTCCGACCTCACGAAGGACATAGAAGAGAGAGGGTCATCCCGTGCGGGGTTTAAAGACGCTAACATCAGCCTTTTTTTAAAGAAAGGCGACCCGACATTGGTCTCGAACTACAGACCCATCTCATCCATGAACACAGACTGCAAAATGTACACCAACCTGATCAACGCAAGGCTGGCACCATGGGCTGTGTCCAAACTGCACCCTGACCAGAAGGGTTTCGTGCCTGGACGGCTCATGAATGAACACACCAGACTAGCTTCGGAAGTTGTGCACCTCTGCGACGCGACGGGCACGCCAGGCTTCGTCGTAGGACTAGATCAAGCGAAAGCATACGACAGGGTAGATCAACTCTGGCTGATGAAGGTTCTGATGGCCTTCGGGCTACCCGCGAGCCTGATACTGCTAATCAGCGACCTCACTAACGACTGCAGGTCACGCGTACGAATCAACAGCGGATACAGCCCCTACTTCACGCTGAAAAGAGGGGTGCGACAGGGAGATCCTCTGTTGTGCCTCTTGTTCAACTTCTCTATAGAGCCCCTGGCCATCAAACTAAGAGAGCGGATCGTAGGGATATCAATCCGAGGCCTGCCGCCTGTGAAAGTAATGTTATATGTGGACGATGTCAACTTATTCCTGAGCAGCCAAGACTCTGTCCCGGAGGTATCCAAATGCCTGTCGGAAGTGTCACACGCTATCGGCTCGAAGTTTAACCTAGATAAAACTGACGTGAAGCCAGTCGGGCCACATGAGTTCCAACTGCGATGCTTTACTAACCAAGACATGGGGGGCTCTATCATCCCCAGGGCACACATCCTGCCGCCGGCGGACCCTTTGCGAATACTTGGGGTCTGGGTAGGTAGCAGGGATAACGCCCTACAGCGGTGGCTACAAATAGACAACCACATTAAGAAGATAATCTCCCAATGGCGAGCAATTGGTGCTTCCGTAAGGAACAGGTCGCTCCTGGCCAAAGCCCTCATGCTATCCAGGTGCCATTTCCTCCTGGATGGGAATGGCATACCACCCCATATGCTGCGGAAAATTAGCGGCAAAATCATGAACTTTGTGCAAGGGAAGTTCTCGGCGATGGCCTTTAGGACGCTGGAGGCCCCCCTGGTGGAAGGAGGCCTAAACTCCCCTTCCCTCACCACACGAAAGTACACCACCGACCTGAAATTCCTAAGCGACCTGGTCATGGGAAACCAACGTGTGCCATGGAAGCAATGGACATGGTTAGACCTGAAATTGGCGTCCTTCACCAGTAGAGCAGGTACGTACGACGGACTGAACCCCTTCACACAGCTGGCGTACACGAAGCCATCACTACTGCAAGACCGTGTTTCACAAGCCTTCCTAACTGCTAGAAAATTTGGTTTGGATCTAGCCTGTGCAGTGCCATCGCTGGCAGCCAGGATGCGGACCCCTGTGCTGAACCACCCTGCCTTGCCCAGACCAAGCTCACAGAGGTTCCTGAAGATAATGAAGCTCTGTGAGGTCGGAGTACGAAGGGTGGTCCACCTCTACGCCCTGCCCCCTATGAGAGGAACAGGCCTCGGCAAAACCCTCTCTGCTATGAAAGAAGCCGTAGAGAGTTCGACGTGGTCTCCTCTGGAAAACTACAGGAGTGGAACAAGAAACACCCATGTTAACGTATGGCCTAACATGACGGGGCCATTGGGTTGCGTGAGGGTGTTCACCCGCCCCCGATCCCTCGTCGCAGGAAGGATGGTCAGAGACGCTTATAAAAAGACCAGAGTCAGGCTGCCCAAGGAGGATTACGTGCCTGTAACGAGGGTTTACTCTCGCCCTCAAGAGAACATAGAGTACGACAGGGACATACACATCTGGACAGACGGCTCAGCAGACCAGAACGGGCGCGATGACTGCACGGCAGGCTCAGCGTGGATCTCGGACATGCAGCTCAGCGATAAAATCTCGCTGGCAGGCTCAGTCCTGTCCAACAACATAGCAGAGGTGGCAGCAGTGGTGCTATGCCTACTCGCATGGCGGAACGCTCACATAGTGGTGCACACGGATTCGACCTATGTGTTGGGCCTGCTTAAAGGGGGCCTCCTAGCCATGGAGCGAGACGGGTGGGGAGACGCCCCTAGACACATGAGCAGGGGACCCCCTACGCCCCTCCTCCAGCTCCTGTTATATCTATTACGGGACAGGACAGGCAGGTTGGATTTCGTAAAAGCCAAAGCCCATGGCAGCGACATTATGAACAACATAGCAGACTCACTGGCCAATGAAGGCCGCAAAACTGGGAGAGTTTTCGATATTGACGCCATCCGGATCCTGGCTGGATGGGTAGACACGTCTCCCGTACTGTGCCACCAGCCCCTCGACTACTTAACAAGACTGACTGTGCGAGCTATGGTACAAGCCCCCACCGGCACCCTTAAGTTCGGGGTGTTTTCAGACAGATGGATGGTAATGATCGGTAACATGTTTGGTGTTGTACTAGATCCAGGTAGCCACATCGGTAAAGTCTGGAGCCTTACTGTCCCAGAGGGACTGAAGGAAGTTCTCTGGAAAGAAATGAACGGAGCACAGGTTTTGGGCCATAGGTACTATGGCACAGGGCTGATCAAGTTGGACCTAGGAAGGGTCTGTATGTGCGGGGACAAGATGTCCTTACAGCACATCCTGTTAGGTTGCAAATCCTATATACTGCAGCCCCTGTTGGACCTGCTATTGAGCACCCTGAAGGAAGTTTCCCCTGCCAATAGCTTCAAGACGCTCCATCCTGACGAATGGGGATGGTCCCCCTGGTACCCGCTACTGGCCTTGAAGGAGATAGAGGAGACCGTGCTCCCCATCCTCAAGGGGAGGAAAACGGTCCTTAAAACCCTGAAGAAGACTAGGCAGAAGAGGGAATGGATTATAGGTAATTACTACTGGGCCCTCTGGAAGTGGCGCATGAAGGAAATCCACGAGGATACCTTCAAATTTGTGCCAAGGCTCTGCGAGAGCCTCCTGAGACAGATACTGCTGACGCCAGTCCCCGCCCACCTCCTGACGCCGGAGGTGGAGGGCGACGAAATACACGGGACCCCCAGCGCTAAAGTCAGGCTCACTGACGGTGCGTATGGGTAACCCTCTATACCCACGAGCTGCACAACCAGGAAGTCGTCCCCATGACTCTTCTACCACCCTCTGGAAGTGGGTCCCACTCCCACTGTACGGTGGAGATAGTGACTCCCGTATGAGCCTGCTTGCGGGCATAAGATGGGGGCCCAGAGAGGGACGTTAAACACGTTTTGGGCAGTCCGGTATGGCATGCCCTGTCAGCCGCAGGCAGGGGTCACCACTGCCAATGCCGGACGGGAGGCCCCCTGCAGGTTTAGTGGGTATTCCACAATCACTCCAATCATTGGCGACCCCCACACTCCTGGCCTCTGAAGTCGACAGAAGCTTACCCCTCGGGTGCCAGGAGACCAGCTCACCCCTGGGAGGCAGTTCGGCTGTATTGGCGCCTCCAACAGGCAATGGGGTCTTAAACCAGATTCCTGCGGGTGACGGTAGGGAGAGTTCTAGAGAACAGGTGGTGCCAGATGATGGGGTGCCTTCCCATAGGTTCATCAGCTGCTGGGGGCCGGGAGACCAAATCCCCCCTCTGATACACCATGGTTTAGGCGGCAGAGCCGCCTCCCTGACCCACCAAAAAAAAAAAAAAAAAAAAAAGTGGAGAGAAGCAGAGGTTGGACCCGACCACTACTTCCGAGTAGTTCCAACTGGGCAACGTCCTCAACAGGGCAGCTGAAGGTGGTCAAGGTAAGTGACTGGGGGTTGCAGATGACCCTGGGCTCTGGCCCCCAGTCGCGGTTGTCGTCGTGAGAGGCGATGAATGGGTTGCTGGCCTGGGCTGCAGGCCTGGGCCTAGCTAACAGTAGTTACCTTCTCGTTTAGGTACATGGTTGTGTTTCTGCTTTTAGCAGAATTTTCATGTACATAGTTATTGCCCCACGGTCACCACCTCATCGCGACGTGGCACCAGTGAGTGAAGGTAGGAAACTGGTGTGGGGGTCATGCTCCCCCGTATCCGAGGCTCTCTTTGCTCCGTAGAATAGTGGTACCCAGGCTGGGCGGCCTTGAAAAAGTGTCGCCCCACCCCCTGGGGAATCAGAACACAGTTGGTATTGCCACCCTGGCAACTCCTCTGGGTGCCTGCGGGCACGACTCCTTAGCCGATACGTCTGCTCTGGAGTCACCAGGGGTCACCAGGGTGCATGCTGAATTTTCCAGGAATTTCTTGGTTGCCCATGAGGCTTCCTTGAATTCCGCGCTGATACCATGCGGCCTCTATGGAGGTCCGCGGATACCCAGCTGAAGAGGGGGCACAACATACTGTGCCCTTGACAGTGTATTGCCCTGGTGGAGGTCCTGGGTGCCCATGAGCGTCCCTGGACCTCCGCCCTTGTAAACCTTTATGCCATAGTTGGGTGTCCTTGGATGCCCACCTGTTTCGCCTCTCCTTGGCCTTGGCCTAGCGATGCATTGAGCACGATCCTAGGTATACAGATCTGTCGCCGGGCCACTGGATATGAGGGTGTGATCATCTTGGTCAGCACTGGGGGCACCAGCGCTAGCTTAGCCGTAATAGGGGTGGGATCCCCGCCGCTTTAGGCGTCCGGAGTCCATTAGGTCGTGTAGCATGCCGCAGCTTAATGCGTAGGCAATCACGACATACACACATAAATGCACCTAATGGTTCACATGGTGTACCAATTGGTAGGACCCCTTTGGGGATATCCGGTATAAGTGGGAGCTGAGGGGGGAGACCCCCGGCCACTCCAGCAGTTGTCATTCGGCTTGTCATGTCCAGGGTCCACTCCCTGGAAACGGGCTTGTTGGTGATGATTGTGTGAGGCCGTCACCTTCGGGCGCTGTGGGCCTTGTGGTTATACGGTGTTATAAAACCTGTATTAAAAGAATACCCCCTGGCTGTGCAGTACCACTGAGTAGGGCATTTGTACCCAAAGGGTGGAAGCCTTTGGTGCGATAAGTCGCTGTCCTGGTGAGGATGGCGTTACGGCGTATGGACCCCTTGTGCCCTGAGATGTTTTGCCCAGTGATATTAGATCTGGTGTCCAGTTACTTTTCTGTCCCACGGGGGCGTGACTCCCCCATCCTTTGAGAGTGCAGGCTTCAGCCGTCGCATGGATGGTGAGGGGAGTTTTACCATAAATCGTCCCCATTACCCTTCTCCTGCCCTCTGGGAGTAGGTTCTACTCCTGCTGTACGGCGGAGATAGTGGTGTCAGGTTAAACGATCCCTAGTGGTCTGTGCCCACACCCAGGGAGGGACATTAACCAACTTAGGGGCAGTCTGGTACGGCATGCCCTGTCAGCCGCAGGCAGGGGCCACCATTGCCAATGTCGGACTTAGAGGCCCTCCGCAGTTTTAGTGGGTATGGCACAAAACAGCACTCCACTGTGTGTTGACCCCCACACTCCCAGCCACTGAAGCTGACAGTGGAACATTGCCTTCTTCTTGGGCGCCAGGAGACCATCTTGCCCTTGGGGAGCAATGCGGCTGTATTGGTGCCTCCAACAGGCAATGGGGTTGGTAAACCGATTTCTGCGGTGTTCTTTCAGAGGAGAGTTCTAGAGAACCGGCTGTTCCAGATGATGGGGCACCCTGTCCAGGTGCATCTCATTAAGGGCCGGGAGACCATTTCCCTTTTTTTGAGTTTAAAAGCACTGGTAGTGGTGGCAGCACAGCTGCCTTCTGACAAAAAAAAAAAAAAAAAAAAAAAAGTGGAGAGAAGCAGAGGTTGGACCTGACCACTACTTCCATGTAGTTCCAACCAGGCAACCACTTGTAAGTTACTGGGGCTCGTCACCTCAGTGAGTGGGCTAAAGGTGGTCGCAGGAAGCTGGATGGTACTGGCCTCCCAGGCCCACCGTTGCTGTGGTGGCGCAGCGGATACTGCAGCGAAGGCATGCACGGGGGTCATTGACACTGCAGGCTGTAAGTCCATTCTAGTATACTGCTAGGACGCTTGAGGGGGACTTCTGAGCTGATGCAGAGACCCCACCTGCTCCCCCGCCCCGGAAATACGGGGGGGCGTGGTTGTAGCGATATGCGACAATAAGACTCAAAAGTGGGTTTGAAAACGAGCCGAGCACATAAGTATACCGTGCGCAGGTCATTGAGCTCCCCACTTCACTGTCGTTAGAGTCGGTGCAGTGAGCCCTAGTGTAAAGGTGTGGGACGTTAGTTGCAGCGAACTCCACTGACAGAAGTGCATAGCCCGAGACGGGTGCATCGGGTTTCCTGCCCCAGTGTGCGACCAGGACCCCCTGGCACCCCATGACCCCCAGGGAGTCTGTGGAGACACCAGGTGTTCCTCCGTGGGATCAGGCCTGTGACCCTGGCTGGCCTGACGGGCGGTCAGCTGCAGCGAGATGGTAACTGAGACAGTACAGGGATCTGGGCCTAGAACCGGCTAGAGCGTGCGATCTAACCAATCACTTAGGCTTGCCGATAGGCAAATTGAACCGCACTGCCTTGGAACAGGAAACTCCAGGGATAAAATCCTGGGGTGGGCTGTGGCAGTGGCAGCCTAGTAAGTTGTCACCGGCCCGAGAGGACAGAATAATCTGCTGTTGGTGAGCTCGGAATAATAAGCCGATTGCTCGCTTAAGTTGTTTCTGGGGTATCGTGTAGCTGGCTGTAGGTTTTGTCCGGCCTCAGTTTTTGAAACGGCTTTGACCATGTAGGGTTTCTCGAGTGGTTAGTAGTTTACGCTACAGCATTAAATCTGGTTACGACGTTGTGATCATGTAGGCTACCCCCTAGCAGTCTCGTAGTTAACTGTAGCAATGCAGACCTTTGTACCCCGACACAAAGCTGACCAAACCCCCGCGATAAAAGTCAGGCTCACTGACAGGGCCTATGAATAATTGAGAGCATCAGTGCGCCGAGGATCCCCATTACTTACTATATGACATCTCCATGACCCTTCTCACACCCTCTGGTAGTAGGTTCTACTCCTGCTGTACAGTGGAGATAGTGGCCCTAGTCGGAGCCTGTAAAAGGGTGTAAAATGGGGCCCAGGGAGGGACATAAAACCTTATGAGGGCGGTCCGGTATGGCGCTCCGATCCTGCCCACCTGAGGGTAGGGGCCACCTTGCCAATGTCGGACAGGAGGCCCCCTGCAGGTTTAGTGGGTATTCTGCAGTCCTCTGGCTGTCAGCGACCCCCACACTCCCAGCCTCTGAAGCCTTGGAGCCTCAATTACATACATCTGGGTGCCGGGAGACCACTTCACCCTTTTGTATTGATGTGAGCGGGGCTGTATTGGTACCTCCAACAGGTAACAGGGTCTTAAACCAGATTCCTGCAGGTGACGGTAGGGAGAGTTCTAGAGAACAGGCGGTGCTGGGTGATAGGGCGCCATTTCTACAGAGCTGCCTCTCTCAGGGCCGGGAGACCATATCCCCTGATTGTCGCACTCTTAGACTTGGCAGCAGAGCTGCCTCCCTGACCCACCAAAAAAAAAAAAAAAAAAAAAAAGTGGAGAGAAGCAGAGGTTGGACCCGACCACATCCAGCCAAAAGTTGAGGATGAGAGAAAATCGACTCGATTTTCCTTGGGTAAGTCGTAGGGCTGTCGAGTCCCTTGCTCACCTCCTTGTGGTGCCAACTGGACAACTTCTGTCAATGAATGAGCGAAATCGGCCTGGCGGTTCTGAAAAGTGCTGCCAGTTGGTCTTTGGAGTGGTGAGTAGTCTCAACACTCCATTTACGAGCACCTCCTCGCAGGTGGATTTCCTCTCTTCATGAGAGTCTCATATTTGGAATATCCTTTCCATCGTTACCTCAAGAAGGGCTGGCAGTTCAGTGACCAACTGGCCACAGGGTGAGAGCCCCTGCCCTCGACTGCCCACCCCCCTTTGCTCGCTCACTTGAGTACAGACAGAGTCGCTAGCAGGGCGTGGCAAGCAGCGCTCTTTGTTGATGGGCCGTACTCATTTACCATCAGCCACGTCCGGGGTTTTACTCCCTGGAAACAGGTGCTGTCCCCCCCCCTCACTCTGCAGTGTCCTGCTGCATTTACCAATTTTTACCATATTCTGCTTGCCGTTTCGACTGACAACGAGGCATCGGGACGACTCTGGTATGGGTACCCTGTGCGCTCCCACCTTGGTTGAGCAGCCCTGGGAGTCCTTGTCTTGGGGCGAAAGAACGCATGTCCCTGCCCTTTGGGGTGGGGTTGCCCTCATGCCCTGCCTTACTGCCCCCACCACGAGTGCCCGTGAGGGCGGCTTCTTTGGAAGTTAGTGGTCCCTGCGTGTGGCTGCCTTTGGGTGTTCGGCATTAGTGGATAGCTCTGTAATGGAGCCTGGGTTACGTGCGCTCCTCATTTCAAACAGCAGGTTACGTCCGGGGCGTTTGGCTTGTCCGTTGGTCCAAAGGACCTTACCAAGACATTGTCTAGGGCGCCTCCATGGAGGGAAAGTAAAAATGCCTATGATGACACGATGTGGCACACCACCAATGCCCATTCATATGTGACCTCTGCCAGGTGGGGGGGGGATGACCGTGAATGTGGCTTTCGGGCCGTCTGGGTGGAACGTGCCTAATCAAATTTGGGACACATGACTATGCTTCCTCCACGGAGGGAAAGATGAAAACGGCTATGATGTCATGTGGGCACAGATCCCGGCCACTTCGGGAGATGGGCCGGTGCATCTCCCCCCTCAGTGCCTGTTCATGGGAGCAGTGCTGCAGCGCGCGGGAGCCCAGTCTTCGTTGACAGGTGTGAATGTAGAATGACAAGCCCTTGACTATATGGACTGCTGGAGGACCCCTATGCGAGGGGATAGAGCAATCGATAAGAGGGGGAATTGGGTTGTAAAAATAAGCCAATAAGGCCACCCCCCTCGCCTGCTCAATTGGACTGAGCTCACAATGTGCCCCCACCGCATAGTCCTGTGAGGGTGGCTTCTTTGGAGGCAAGCGGTACCTGTGTGTGGCTTCCTTTGGGAGTTGAGTTGAGAACTGCCAACGCGGCGGTGCAATGTTAGTTGGGTGGAACTCCAGTGGAGGTCGGGGCTCAGGTGCCGGGAGATCCCTTTGGGGTGACAGTCGAGCTCCTGAACACACGCGGTCACACCCTGCAAGGTGGAGATGGTGGACAGGTGGGGATCCCAGATGCCTACAGGCCAGCGAACCACCTCCCACCAAACCGGAAACTCATGGATCCCCACCAGGTGAAGTGGGCGGGCGGTGACGGCACGATACCCCTGTATCGTTGCTTGCAGGACAAGTAATCCTGTATTGCAGCATCATGTGGGGGGAGGGCTGTCGTGTTGTGGGATCACGGTTTCCCGCCCCTACACACAGCAGTCGGGGGAGTTCCCTGTGTCGGTTCGAGAGGACTCATCCTCCGTCGCTGGGCTCACAGTGGGCATACCCGCTGGTAGCCTGGTTAAGTTGATTCCACAGTGGCGTTGGGCGATCGTGCTCATTTCTTATGCTGCCTCCATGGAGGGAAAGAGAAAAACAGCTATGATAGAATTGGGTGCAGGGCTGAGGAGGGCGTCGGGGTCTCCACTCCATTCCTGCAAACTGCGACAGCGCATGAGCGCGGCCCGTTGAACAGCTAGCATGTTTAATTGCATGAGGCTGTCACCTTTGGACATTGGGCCTCATGGTTTAGGAGTTAGAATAGTCTGTGAGGGCGCCCCTTTTACTGGGCCCGAGCTACCTGCTGACTCCCAGAATGGCTGGGGAGATTATATATGACAGGGACATACACATATGGACAGATGGATCAGCATTGGACAATGGTGCGGACATGTGCACGGCCGGCTCCGCATGGACATCAGACTTACTATTCGACGATAAGGTCAGGCTCACAGGCGCGGTGCTCCCCAACAATGTGGCGGAGGTTGCCACAGTGGTTCTCTGCCTCATGGCTTGGAGAGATGCCCACATAACCATACACACTGACTCCACCTTCATGCTGGGCCTGCTGAAAGGAGGACTGCTAGCCATGGAGAGAGATGGGTGGGGGGGACGCCCCGAGGCACATGACCAGAGGACCTCCCACCCCTTTACTTCAGTACCTATTATACCTGCTTTGGGACAGATCAGGCAGAATAAGCTTTATTAAGGCCAAGGCTCATGGGGACGACGTCCACAATAACATAGCAGACAGACTAGTGAACGAAGGCTGAGTTTCCAGAAGGGAATTTGACATCAGTGCCCTTGTGGTACCCGTGGGATGGGTGGACACAGCCCCTGTCCTCTGCCACCAACCCCTAGACTACCTAACAAAATTGGTCATGTGCAACAGAATACCTGTGCCAACTGGAACTGTTAAATTCGGTAGATTCTCAGACAGGTGGATTGTAATGATTGGGGCCCTATTCGGAAAAGTACTGGACCCCAGGAGTCACATCAGCAATGTGTGGTCCCTCACAACACTGGAGGGGATGAAAGAAGTCCTTTGGAAGGAGATGAACAGTGCCCAGGTTTTGGGACACAGATATCACGGCACCCAAGGCAAAAAATCTGATGTGGGGAGAAGATGCACCTGCAGCAAGGAGATGTCACTCGGGCATATCCTGCTGGGTTGCAACGCATACAACCTACAACCCCTGATGGCGGAACTTCTGGACGCCCTCCGTGGAGTCTCCCCAAAGTCCTCATTCCGGACATTACATCCAGATGAGTGGGGCTCATCCCCTTGGTACCCCTTACTGGCCTTGCGGGCGCTGGAAGAGGCCACACTCCCCATATTCAAAGGATGGAAGAAAATGCTTAAGGCACTCAAGAACTTGAGGCAGAGACGGGAATGGATCATAGGTATTTACTACTGGATGCTATGGAAATGGCGCATGAAGGAAATACACAATGTCGAATTCAAGTTCGTGCCCTTGCTGTGCACCAGCTCTATGCGGCAGGCCCTACAGCAGCCCTGCCCAGTCACAAAGAAAGACACGCCTGAGGGCAGAGATGACCAGGCACCTACAGTCAAAACCAGACTCACAGATGAGGCTTACATTTAGACGAACCCGTGGGTCTACAAAAACCCTTGCTGACATTCCCCATCATCCTCATAACCCTTCTTGCACCCTCTGGAAGTAGGTTCCACTCCTGCTGTACGGTGGAGATATTGATCCTCACTTGAGCCTGTCAGGGTGCATGGTGAGAGTCTAGGGAGGGATGTTAAGCCACTTAAGGGCGGTCCGGTACGGCGCCTCCACTCACCTGTGAGCGGAGGCTACCTTGCCAATGTCGGACAGGAGGCCCCCCACAGGTTTAGTGGGTATTCCATGGTCCTCTGACCACTGGCGACCCCCACACTCCCAGCCTCTGAAGCTCTGGAGCCTCAGCCAGATATGATTGGGTGCCGGGAGACCATCTCACCCATTCTATCTTGGCGTGAGCAGAGCTGTATTGGTGCCTCCAACAGGTAATGGGGTCTTAAACCAGATTCCTGCGGGTGACGGTAGGGAGAGTTCTAGAGAACAGGCGGTGCCGGCTGATGGGGTGCCTTTTCTATCGGGATGCTCAATCATGGGGACAGGAGACCACTTCCCCAGTTCAGCATCTCATAGACTCAGCGGCAGAGCCACCTCCCTGACCCACAAAAAAAAAAAAAAAAAAAAAGTGGAGAGAAGCAGAGGTTGGACCTGACCACTACTTCCAAGTAGTTCCAACCGGGCAACGTCCTCAACAGGGCGGCTGAGGGTGGTTGAGGTAAGTGACTGGGGGTTACAGATGACCCTGGGCTCTGGCCTCCAGTCACAGTTGTCATTGCAGGAGGCAACAAGTGGGTTGCTGGCTCAGGCCGCGGGCCTGGGCCTAGCTGACCATAGTTACCTTCTCATTTAGGTACTTAGTTACATTTCTGTTTTTTGCAGAATTTTCCTGTACGTAGTTGTTGCCCCACAGTCGCCACATCATCGTGACATGATACCAGTAAGCGAAGGTAGGAAACCGGTGCGGGGGTCATGCCCCCCTGTATCCAAGGCTCTCTTTGCTCTGTAGGATAGTAGCACCCAGGCTGGGCAGCCTTGAAAGAGCGTTGCCCCACTCCCTGGGGAATCAGAACACAGCGGAGGCACTAGTGCTGCAACTCCCCTGGCTGTCCGCGGGCAGGATCCCTTAGCCGCTACGGCCGCTCTGGGATCACCAGGGGTCACCAGTGCTGCCCTCTGAATTTTCCGGGAATTTCTTGGTTGCCCATGAGGCTTCCTCGAGTTCCACGCTTACACCATGTGGCCTCCATGGAGGTTCGTGGATACCCAGCTGAAGAGGGGGCACGACATACTGTGCCCTTGACAGTGTTATGCCTGGGTGGAGTCCTTGGATGCCCTTGGGTGTCCTTGGACTACCACCCATTTTACCCTTTATGCCTGGGTTGGAGTCCTTGGGTGCCCTTGGGCGTCCTTGGACTACCACCCATTTTCACCTCTCCTTGGCCCTGGCCAAGTGATGTATAGAGCATGGACCTCTGGGGACGATCGGCCCCTGGTCTACTGGAAATGAGGGTGTGATTGTCTCAGTCAGCACCTGGGACACTGGTGCATAATAGCCTAGCCATAATAGGGGTGGGATGGTACGAAAAATACCAGGAGCCCATTCAGGTGCAAAGGGACGCCGCAGCTAAATAGTGTAGGCTATTGCCCAAATACCGCATAAATTCCTGGTGGTTGCAGGCAACACCAATTGGTAGAGCTCTTACCCGGAAGATTGGGAGCCAAAAGGCACTATAAGTCCTGTGCAAAAGTATACCCCCTGGCTGTGCGTACCACTGATTAGGGCAAATGATCCCAACCAGTGGGAGCCGTAGGTGCATAAGTCACTGTCCCGGCAAGAATGGCGGCCTTTGTGTATGGACCCCTTGTGCCCTGGGATGTTTCACCCAGTGATATGAATTCTGGTGACCGGTTTCAGCTCGTGCCCATGGGTACATGGCTCCCCCACCCTTTGAGAGTGCTGGCTATGCCGCATGGATGGTGTGGGGAGCTTTACCATTAAAATTGTCCTGTGTCCCTTCTCGGTCCTCTGGGCGGGTTTTACTCCTGCTTTATGACTGGTGATAATGGTAGTCCGATGCCCTGTCATGGGGCTTAAGACACCAGTGGTGGGATGTTAAGCAATTTGTGGGCGGTCCGGTATGGCGTCCCTGTCCGCCTGTGGGCAGGGACCACCTTGCCAATGTCAGACGTGGCGGCCCTCCGCAGTTTTAGTGGGTATGGCCATCTGGCACTCTGCTGGGTGGAGGACCCCCACACTCCCAGCCTCTGAAGCCTTGGAGTCTCTGCCTTCTCTTTTGGGCGCCAGGAGACCATCTCGCGCTTGAGTAGTTAGGTGTGAGCAGGGCTGTATTGGTGCCTCCAACAGGCAATGGGGTTGGTAAACCGATTTCTGCAGGTTCAGGGGAGGGAGAGTTCTAGTGAACAGGCTGTTCCCAGATGATGGGGGCACCCTTTTCATTGGCATCTCATTGAGGGCCGGGAGACCATTTCCCTTTTATGAGTTTAAAAGCCTGGAATTGGTGGCAGCACAGCTTCCCTTCTGACCAAAAAAAAAAAAAAAAAAAGTGGAGAGAAGCAGAGGCAAGGGTGGTGTGGAAGGGGAAATTAAACATGGGCAGTGAGGTGGAGGCTATGCAAACGCGGTGGAGCGGGAGTGGAAGTGAAGAGGGAATAGTGGAGTGCATGGGGCAGAGGCGGGTCTACACTATCGGAGCAAGTCTTAGTAGCGAGCGGAGAATGTTACAAACACGGGGAAATACAGGATACAATCAGGAAGCATCAGAAAGAGTCTGTAAATACGAGACACAAGTGATGGGAAGCAGGAAGGGAAACAAGGGGATCAGAAGGGGAGCGGGGGCAAGAGCAGGATTGGCAGAGGGATATTGGAGTGACCGGAGGGAGCGGAGATCGTCGGAATAGGGAGGAAAGGGGAAAAAAAGGGCAATATTATCACACAACTAAGGCCAAACTATATGCACAGATGTTACAAAACCTCCTGGCAGGTTATAAACCCCAAAAGTTTATCCCAGGTTTATAACAGGTTTACAGCAAAGCACCACTTGATATAAACTTGTTTAAAACCCATCATAGGTACTGAGGTGTGAGGCAGACTGTTGATTGAAGTTAATGGGCTGTTGGGTTGTGGCTCTGTAACTTGCCTTCCACTGTAACTGCAAGTCTTTGAATGACCATCAATGTTGATGTTCTGCCATGTGGGATATGTAAAAGGAAATCAAGAACACCAAGGGTGCCTTCAAGAAGCTGCTGGTGCAAGGCCAAAATGAAGAAACAAAACAACAGGCTTGAACACACCTTTTCTGCCTTTCTAAAAGGTCTGTTACATTTTACTTAGCACCTATATTTAACTTGCATCATTCTAGAGCTCAAACACATAGAATTGAAGTGAAAACCATGTGTCCCTGCTGTGCTGTAACTTGCCTTCTGCTGCAACTTCTTGTCTTCGAATGACCACTCACATCAACATTCTGCCATGTGGGCTATGTAAAAAGGAAATCAAGGAGACTATCAATGTACTTAGGTAGGTCCTGTAAGGCTGGGTGCATTTTTGGACTTGGTGTGTTTTTTTATATCTTTTTTCAACTTGCTTGGACTCAACCACAATGTCCCAAACCCTGCGGCCACCCCTTCAGACCCTCTCAACACAATGGCATGTATCAACCAATGGAATTTTACAATGATGTGAGTGTTGACCATTACAAACCCTCCATCTTTGAGCTAATAGCTGAGAAACAACTACAAGACCTCCTCCAGCCCACTCTCAAATACATTCTCTCCATATGTCTGTCAATGCTGACACTCATTCTTCACATTTATCCCAGGTGTGTAATGTATGTCTCTCAGTCCTGCTTTGCATTCCACAATGCCACTCATTAGGTCCCAGAATGTAAGCACAAACCCTTCCACATTGGCAAATGATAGTTCTATGTGCATTCTGAACATCTGATAGGTGTGTGGTGTACAGTGTCCCCAGTGGCTACTTCTCACTTCCTTTCACAGGTTTGGACCTGCTGTCCCATGTCTCTTCACACTTCCCATCTCAGGACAGATTGACTGCATAGTACTGCCTGTTTGGTTTCTATTAGACATTCCACATGTTAGAGCACAATGTACTTTTTAGGCAACGGCTGTGTAATAGGATGCTCAGCAAGATAAGACAAACACTATAATATTAATCACTGCGATGGAATCGGTAATTCCGACGGTCTCCGACAGAGACACACGAACGGAAGCCGAGAGAGGAATAAAAGGAGAGCTTGAGGCTAGTCCGTTCGCTGACGGAATTAAGTTCTCTGCTCGTCCACACGCGCCGGCGGGAATATAAACTCCGAGGAGAGGAGGAAGGGATGGGTACGACGACTTACGGGCTTGTCGGACCTAATACCCAAGCAACTGCCCAAAAGCACGACGGGCGCCCAATCTGTCTCGGCGGCTACGCGCTCCGACTAGGTACGACACCGAAGGGGCTGACTGAAGTGGGGGTTCAGTCCGGCTGGCTAGCCCGGTGGTGCTACGGGTGGGAATTAGCACACGAGGGCGGGGGAATGGTCCACGCGGTCTTGAGGGCCAAAGTCCGACAGTCAGGGGCGAGCGAGTGGGCGAGCGAGGAGCGTTGGGATTCTGAGCAAGCGGGGCGGGGCACACAATAACAAACGTCTATAATCGAGACGTCGAGTGAGGGACATTCCCCATCGAGTCTGAGCTTAAATACAATGTGTAATTTACAGACATGTGGCTACTGGACTGCAGAAGGCGGTGGAGTGGAAAGTGGTGAGGTGGGTGGCATTGCATAGTGTAGGTGGAGCGAAGTGGAGGCGGGGGTGATGTGTGAGTGGAACCTACACAGAGGCGGTGAGGTGGAGGCTATGCGAACGTGGTGGTACGGGAGTGGAAGCGAAGAGGAATTAGTGGAGCGCGCAGGGTGGAGGCGGGTCTACACTATAGGAATAAGTCCAGCAGCATGCGGGAATGGTACAAGCAATCGGAGACATAGTATACGAGCGGTCATCACAGGGAAAGAGTCCATAATACGAAGCACGGGTCAAGGGGAGCGGGGGAAGGAGTCGGAGGGATCGGAGGGCGGTCGGAATAGGGATCGGAGCGATCGGGGAGAGCGGAGATCATCGGAATAAAAGGGAAAGGGGAGGAAAAAGGCGATATTATCGCAGTACCCCCCACCAAGGGTCAGCGTCCTCGCTGACTATCGACGAACCCTTTGTCTTCTGGCAGGTCGTGTTCGAGCAGCAGGAGGGTCAGTTCGCTTGGGAGCGTCCGGATGTCTGCGGTAGAAATCCTCTTCGAGGTCGAAATCGTCATCTCCGTCCTGTAGGAGGCGAGGTCCGGCGTCAGAGTCAATATCTTCGGCGTTTTCCCAAGTGTCATGTTCCTCAGTGAAGCCCTCCCATCGGATCTTGAACTGGAATCGATTTTGGAACCATCGGGAATCCAGGTATTTCTCGATAACCCAGAATTCCTCATCGTTGACCTTAACAGGAGGAGGAGCGGGATTTACGCGGTTCGGGATAGTGTTGGGAGTCGCCTCGGATAGGACGTTAACGTGGAATACGTTGTGAATCTTCCATTGAGCGGGAAGTTCCAGTCGGTAGGTCAAATCCGAGAGCTTATCCTTGATTCGGAACGGGCCGTGGCGTTTGCTAGCGAGTTTCGGAGACGGTTCATCGGTTGTGAGGTTAGTGGCTTCGAGCCAGACTGAATCTCCGACTTGGAAACCGGGATTATCGCGTTTCCACTTGTCGTAGGCTCATTTCGAGATCTCCTGTGACCGTTCGATGGCGCGTTTACATTCCTCTTGGGCTTCGTGAATCCGCCGGATCCGCACGTCAGGCTCATCGGATTGGGCTGCAGTC